>Ga0207873_1000001_pt1 | contig 279792 bp, 239 predicted proteins | sample BGWIniCompost_FD_187373 | JGI IMG/M metagenome (GOLD analysis project Ga0207873, IMG submission 187373) | Cellulose adapted compost microbial communities from Newby Island Compost Facility, Milpitas, CA, USA - BGW Initial Compost (SPAdes)... ... | reverse complement strand
GTGGCTGTGGCTGCTGTGGCCGCCGTACTGGGCCTCGTCGGCCAGCTCCAGGCCCTGCAGGTCGAGGATCGCCATGGCGTACACCTCCTTCCGTGAGATCGGTCATCACCGGCACCGGGGGCAGGAACGTGGAAGGGCCGGTTGTCCATGGGCCCCGGAGGGCGGGGCGTCGGCGTCAGAAGGGACGTCCAGAAAGGGCCCCGTGCCCTCCGGGAAGCGGTCACAGGCACAGCAGCAGGCTGAACTCGCTACACAGCGCGAGGCTGAGGGCGCTACCGCCGTGCGAGGGAGCGTCCTGGGGCGGCTCCAAGCCTTGAAGGTCGAGCAGAGCCATGGGAACACCTCTTTCGGGACGGGGCGCCGTCGGGCACCCGGAGTGGATGGAGGGTCACCGTGCACCAGCGAGCGGGGAAGCCGGCATGGAGCCGACCGACCGCTGATGCGACCGAGGGGAGTGCAGGAACGGCAGCCCGATCGGCTGGTCGTTGAGGACCGCACCGAGGGCGAGCAGGATCCCGGCGGAGCCGGTGGCCAGGTCGGTCGAGAGCCGTAGCAGCTGTTCACCCGGGAAGGCGATGCCATCGGCGTGCGCGATGGCATGCCAGTTCAGGCGCCGCATCTGCCGGAGCGTGTCAGGTTGGGAGGCGGCTGCCGGGCCGTACCGGTGAGCCAGGTACACAATCAGCCCGGCGCGACCGGCGAACAAGCCCGGCTGGATATAGAACGGAGAGAGCGCGGCCGGCAGGATGTCGCCGGAGGCTTGGGCGAACTCCTCGTCCTCCCGGTGCAGCAGGTAGTGGTCGAGCACCATACCGATCCCGGCGCTGCCGCGATCCAGGTAGGGCAAGGTGCGCCAGCCTTCGTTGACGTGCAGGCTGCCGTCGGGGCGGCGCACACACCGCCGTAGATCCTGACGCAGCGCGGTGGCGGCGTAATCAAGTAACGCTGTCTGGCCGGTGAGCTCATACAACCGGATGAACAGCAACGCCGGTCCAGAGGAGCCACGCATGAGTCCGGCGTATGGATGCCGGCCGCCCGACACGGTGGGGACATCTGTGACGCCTCCTAAGCGGGACGCCACGACCTCGGCCACCCGCAGCGCCAGATCCCGCAAGTGCGACTCACCGGTGAGCTGCGCCAGATGCGCTAGGTTCAGGCCCACTCCCGCCAAGCCGCTCGCCAGATCCAGGCTGAGGTCCTCCCAGCGCTCCGAGTGGACCATCTCGATCAGATCGAGTGCCTGCTGGCGGTACCCCAGTTCGGCAAGCGCGTACCCGATGCCGTGTAAACCGTCGTAGAACCCCAGCCGCGCGCCGGGCCCGGGGCGCTGGACCCGCTCCAGGAGCCACTGCTCGTACGCGGGGTAGCGTCCGGCTCCGGTCACCGCCAGCGCGTACAGGACGCCCGCGGCTCCGTACCCAAAGGACAGACCGCCGCTGGTGAACTGTTCGATGTCACCGGGGAACAGCCGATCCGACCGGTCCGGGGTGGCGCTGGCCAGGATCGAGCGGGCGATCTGGTCACGGCTGCATTCCCAGGTGTTCGGGGCCGGGGCGAACTCGACGACCGAGGGGGGAAGCGCGGAGGCGTCGGGGGCGTCAGCCTGATCGATGGTGTGGACCGCCGGCCGCAGGAAGTCATCCGGAACATCGAACTGTTCCTGAATGATCTGGGCGAAGTGGGCGGCCTTGCCCGGCGCCAGCTTGATCAGCGCGGTCATCGGCAAGAACAGCGCCAGACGGAGGCACGCCAGCGCGTACCGGTCAATGTCGAAACCGGTCCGGTCGGCGGGGGCGCTGAAACCGGGATTGCCGATGCCGGGACGACGTTGCTCGTCAATCAGCGAGGCCACCTCGAAGTCGATCAGCGTGATCCGGTCGTCGGGGCCGACCAGGATGTTGTAAAGGTGCAGGTCTCCGAAGACGACACCCCGTTGGTGCAGGGCGTGCACCGCGGCCTCGACCCGCTCGTAGATCCCCATCGCCCAGCGGCGGTACTGCGCGTACCGCTCCGGACCGGCCGACGGATCGGACAGGGGGTACCGGTCGGCGAACAGTTTGTTCAAGGGGGAGCCTTCAACGAACTGCTCAACGAGGAAGTGGTGCTCCCCGACAACGACGTAGTCGATGAGGGCCGGAACGACGTCTAAACCGGCGAGTCGTTCCAGGATCATGCGTTCCCGTTCCAGGCGGGCCACCGCGTCCGCACCGGTGGCGTCCAGCCCGGCGTGCGGGCGGGCTTCCTTCAGGATGACGGTTTGGCCGGTTCGGCGATCCACCCCCCGGTACAGGCCGCCGCCGTTGGAGAAGTGCAGCACCTGCCTGATCTCATAGGGCAGGTCGTTGACGGTCGTGGCCTGCCGGGCCGCCAGGTGGGGCGCTAAAAAGTCCGGCAGCGTCACCCAGTCGGGCAACGAGAACACCGGGCCGCGCCGATCCGGCACCAGGGTGCCGTCAGGGCGAGCGATGGCCGGCACCAGCTCACCGCGATCGGAGACGCAGTAACGCCGGGCGAAGCCGCCGTAGCGGACATAGAGAGGACCGGGGCCCCAGCGCAGATCGGACAGGATGTACGGGCCGGGCTCTCCGGCCAGGGCCTCGCCCAGCTCTGTACAGACCGTTTCCAGAGTGGCCTCATCGGCCGGATAGATCGTGACCAATTTGCCGCTGGAGCCGCGGTGGGCGTACTTGGCGTTCCGGAGCTGGAGTACGTGACGTCCACTGAGGAACTTGAAAGGCAGCTGGCGCGCCACGCAGTAACCCCAGACGGTGTCCAGTACCCGCTCAGCGTTCTCCAGAGTGGCCGAGACGTGGATCTTCCAGCCCTGTGGGGGCAGGTCGCCCTTCGGGGGGTCCAGGATCACCCAGTCTTCATGACGTGTCCGACGCCAGCCTGGCGGCAACGCTCGGGAGGCGATAGGGAAGTCAAGATCGGCACCGGCGGAGGTGGGCAGGTCATAAAACAGCGGATCGACCAGGCAGAACGACTCGTAGCGCTTGTCCACGACCTTCCCTCCGATCCAGGCGCCGGGCCAGGTGCCGGGCAACCGGGCACGCAGCCACAGCGGACCTGCCGTGCGACGGCGTGCTCCGGTTGCCTCACCAATGACCCACGTGCAATAACGGCACGGAACAACCAGGTATGCGCTTAAAACCACGATTCACGCGGTATGCGCCGTGAGGTGTGTTCCGTCGTGCATAGACACGATCCAATGAGGGAGGGGGGTGGAACCAGTCGCATCAGTCATGTTCTGACAGTGAAGAATGCATAGCGCCCAGTGAGCGCTCGTCATGATCGGCGAGGGAGTACTGCGAGACCGGGATCTCGGCGACCACCTGGAACCAGCCGTCTGGTCGCTGTTGCACCGTCGACCACCCACCGACAGAGGTGATTCGGTGGTGGATGTTGTCCAGACCGATCCCGGTCGGCTGCAGCGGCCCGCTGGCACCGTCGTTAGAGATCGCGAGCCGAAGCCAACGGTCCCGACGCGCCATCTCGATCCGGCATCGGCGGGCCCGGCTGTGGCGCAGCACGTTCGTGACACACTCTCGGATGACGCCGGCCAGGGCCTGACCCGCCGCACCTGTCGGCACCGCGCCGTCGAGGTCGACGCGGCAGTCGATCCCCGCGGCCTTCAGGATCGACTGGGCCGAGGCCAGCTCCGCGGCCACCGACATCTCGCGGTATCCGTGGGCAGTCGCACGGGCGTCGGCGACGGCTTGCCGGATGAGCGTGAGCATGGTGCCCATCTCGGCCCGGGCGCGTTCGAGGTCCCGGTCCAACAGGCGAAGCGCGACCTCGCAGCGTAGGGCGATCGCGGACAGTTGGTGACCCACCAGGTCATGCAGATCCCGTGCGAAACGTACACGCTCGCGCATCACCGCGGCCCGCGCTAAGTCCACCCGGGTGGCCACGGGCTGGTCGGCCGTGGCGCCTAATCGGACTAGGCCACAGCTGAGTACGCCCACCACCCAGGCGGCGACCATCCCGTTTAAGTCGGGGCCGCGGGGGACACCACTGAGGTGCAACGTCATGAACTCCGCGCAGAGGAGCACAGCTACGACGCACCAGGAGCGGGGGAAAGGCAGCAGCATCAACACCGAGCCCACCAAGAGCCCGGGGACGCAGTCCCAGCCCAGTGCGAGCCACGGCAAGGGGAGGCAGGTCAGCGCCGCCAGCAACGCCAGCGTCACCGGCCAGGCGATCGGGCGGCGAGCGGTCATGACGTGCCATGCGTGGTGCAGATGCACTAACGCCGCCACGATCACGGTCACTAAGGCCAGCGCCAGCTGCCAGCCCGGGACCTGGTCACGGGTCAGTCGGCCGGCCACGGTGACGACCACGGCGGTGAGGAGTAACCCCAGAAGGCTAGGGACGAGGCGGGAGAGCCATGACGGGCGCGTCATCCTGGTCTGTTCACCCACACCGTTCCCCAGCGCCGGCGTTCCGACGTATACCCACCGTTAGCTTGGCTTGACTAACGGTAAGGAGGTAATGATGTGAACGCAAGATGAAACACGTTGATCCATGCGGGTATCACGCTGTTGTGTGAGGGAAAACTGGGCTGGGGAATGGAGGTCGGTGGGTGTCTCGAGATGAGATCTCTTGCGGGGATGGGGCGTAGGCTCGCGGCGGAATAATGCCGTCGGCGGGGGAGTGAGATGAACCATCGCTGTAAAGGGGTGCGGATTCCTGACAGTGATTTGGTTGTTTTCTAAGGATGAGGTTCGCTCGTGTGGTGGTCGCCGTGATGCTGGAAAGGGCGTCGTTCACGATGACTTGATCATGTAAAAAATTTCATAACGTTTTCCTGAGGTGCATTCAACGCCATTGAAGGATCCGTCGTGGGGGTAGGTCCTGGTCACAGGGGGTGTGGTGCGTTTCCCGTCGATGTTTCTGATGGGAGCGCCGAGGCTTCCGAGGAGGTAATTCTCGGTTAAGTGACGAAATATGTGGTGTCATGTGGCGTGTCGCGCGCCCGCGTCTGAAAGTGAGTGTGGTAGAGGGTGGCTGTGCTGTTTTAAACTTTAACTTAACGAAAGAACGGTACGCCTGTCATGATTCTGTTACGAGAAGAGAGAATTTCGTGCGGGCGGAAGTGTAGGTGGTTGTCAGGCGCGTATCCGTCGCCATCCACATAAAGGATCATCGCTGTCTCAGCGTGGATCACGCCCACTCGGGATATCAAACTGCGTGATAGCCCCAACAGCGGCGGCGATGGCGCTCCTCCGCGTAGTGCGGCAGCAAAATTGATCGATCCGATTCGGGAGAAGGCGGCAGCCGCCGCGAGATACCAGGCGGGACACCAGGACGTGGGCCCCGTCAGGTCGTGGAACGGATGACCCGCAGCAGAACAACGGAACGGGGCACCAGACGCAGTGAAGTGCCGGCTGGAATCCTCCGGTCACCGTCCCCGTCCTCCGCGGCGGTGTCAAACACCACGTCATACCCGTCAGCCCACACGCCGGCCGGCAATTCAACGTCCACGTGAGACTGTCCAGCGTGGAGCCATAGCAGGTAGGAGTCGTCCGTGATCTCCTCCCCACGAGGACCACGCTGCCGCAGCCGCTCACCATTGAGGTACATACCGAGGGTGCGGGCCTGGGGGGAGTGCCAGTCAGCAGGGGTCATTTCGTGACCGTCGGGACGGAACCACGCTAGATCCTTCACGGTGCCGTCGTCCCCCGCCGGCTCTCCCAGGAAGAAAGCGGGCTGCCGGAACACCGGTGACTGACGGCGCAACGTCACCAGCCGGCGGGTGAAGTCCAACAAGGTACGGGCGTGGTCATCCAGGTCCCAGTTCAACCAGGAGATCTCGTTGTCCTGGCAGTAGGGGTTGTTATTGCCGTGCTGGGTGCGGTACATCTCGTCGCCGGCCACCAGCATCGGCACCCCGGTGGACAGCAGCAGTGTGGCCAACAGGTTGCGCACCTGCCGCCGACGGGCGGCGTTGATCTCCGGGTCGTCGGTCTCGCCCTCCACCCCGAAGTTGTATGCGCGGTTGTCGTCGGTGCCGTCACGGTTGTGCTCGCCGTTGGCCTCGTTGTGCTTGTACTCGTAGGTGACCAGGTCCCGCATCGTGAAGCCGTCGTGGGCGGTGATGAAGTTGATCGACGCGAACGGTTTGCGACCGTCATCGGCGTACAGGTCCGCCGAGCCGGTCAGCCGCCACCCCAGTTCGGCCATCCCGGTGGGGGCCCCGCGCCAGAAGTCCCGCACCGCGTCCCGGTAGCGCCCGTTCCACTCCGTCCACAAGGGCGGGAACTCACCGACCTGGTAGCCGCCAGGCCCCAGGTCCCACGGCTCAGCGATCAGCTTGCACCGGCTCACCACAGGGTCCTGGTGAACGACGGCCATGAACGACGACAGCCGGTCCACATCGTGCAGGGAGCGGGCTAGGGCTGAAGCCAGGTCAAAACGGAAGCCGTCCACCCCCATCTCGGTGATCCAGTACCGGAGCGAGTCCATGACCAGCTGAAGCGGGTGGAACTGCCGCAGATCCAGGGTGTTCCCGGTACCCGTGTAGTCCCGGTACCGGGACCAGTCATTCGGATCCAGCCGGTAGTACCGCTGGTTGTCGATGCCTTTGAACGCCAGCATCGGCCCGTCCGGTGGGCCTTCGGCGGTGTGGTTGTAGACGACGTCCAGGATCACCTCGAGCCCGGCTTCGTGCAGCGCCCGCACCATGGATTTGAACTCAGCGACCTGGTCGCCGCCGTCGCCGCTGGCAGAGAACCGGGCGTCAGGCGCGAAGAAGCCCAGGGTGTTGTACCCCCAGTAGTTGCTCAGCCCACGGGTGGCCAGGAACGGCTCGGAGATCCGGTGGTGGACCGGGAGCAGCTCCACCGTGGTGACACCCAACTTGAGCAGATGCTCGATCGCGGCGGGATGAGCGAAACCGGCGTAGGTGCCGCGGAGATGTTCGGGGACCCCCGGATGCAGCTGTGTGAACCCTTTGACGTGGACCTCGTAGATGATGGTGTCCTCCCACGGCACCCGGGGCCGAGGGCCGAGGTTGGGATTGGGATCGGGCGCCACCACGATGGAGCGGGGCACGAACGGGGCGGAGTCGGTCGGGTCGGGCGTACCGTCCGGGCGCTGCCCGTAGATCGCGTCGGTGTAGGTGACGGTGCCGGCGTAGGCCCGGGCGTAGGGATCGACCAGCAGTTTGGCGGGGTTGAACCGTAGCCCCTCGGAGGGGCGCCACGGCCCGTGAACCCGGTACCCGTAGCGTTGCCCCGGCCGGATCCCGGGCACGAAACCGTGCCAGATGTGGTAGGTCTGCTCCGTCAGCGGGATACGCCGCTCCGGCCCGTCCGGATCCTCCGGGGTGCCGAACAGGCACAGCTCGACCGCTTCGGCCCCGGCGCTCCACAGCGCGAAGTTCACCCCCTCGGCGGTCACCGTCGCGCCGAGGGGGTGAGGGGAGCCAGGCCAGACCTCCAGGGCCCCGTGAGTCATGTGATGTCCCGACGTCGGAAGACCGCCACAGCCGCGACCAGCAACACCGTCGTCAAGACCCCCAGCACGACCGCGCCCTGCCACAGGGGGATGGTGTAGCTCTCGCCGATGCAGCTGCCGTAGTCGTCACAGGAGTAGCTGCCGAAGATTTCGTACTGCTTATCCAACCAGGCCGCCACGTAGCTGGACAGCACGTAACGCTCGACGTAATCGACCTCCAACAGACCCAGCACCATGCGGATTCCGATCTCGCCGATCACCCCGTAGGCCAGGAGGGCGCCCAAGGCCGTCGAGGTACGCCGGCCCAGCGAAGCCAGGGCGAAGCCCACGATCGTGACCGCCAAGGCCAGACCCAGGGAACGGGCACCGGTCAACGCCAAGGACTCCTGGAAGCCTCGGGTGAGCTCCCCGGTCACGCCCCGCCAGCGGGCGATCAGCCACAGACCAGCCACCCACGCGCCACCTATCACCACGCCGATCAGCAGCACACCGGTGAGCAGCGCGGTGAGCTTGCCCAACAGCAGTGGGATCCGCCGCGGCTGCCACAGCAGCAGGTTGGTCACCCCGCCGCTGGAGTGTTCCGCCCCGATGAAGGAGGCCCCGACCAACAGGCCGAACAGCGCCAGCAGCCCGCCGAACCCTATGACCAGTTCGGGCGCTTCGGCGCGGAAGTTGAATGTCCACGGCAGGAACATGTCGGCCGTGTACTCCGCCGCGAGTATCGAACAGTCCGTCGGCCACTCCAGCGCCGCGTCACCACCCGCCGCGTGGGCCTGCTCACATTCCTGGACTTGTTGGAGCGCTTCCTGGTTGTACCACTGTGCCTCTCGCTCGGCGGCGGCGTACTCGGCCTCACTCGGCGAGCTGCTGTCGAAGGCGATACCGCCGGCGATGGCACCCAACACCAACAGCAACAGCAGGAGCATCACTTGGGTGAACCGGCGGGCGAACAGCCTCGTCCACTCCGCGCGCAGCAGCCGCATTACCGCGCCTCCTCGTTCCGCGTACCGCCCGTTCCGTTCGAGGTGGTCGGTCGACTGGCGGGTGGGGTGACCGACTGGGGGGCCGGTTGCCCGGCCGGGCCGCCAGACACCGGGACGGGCGAGGTCGTTTCGGGGGGTGAGGACCCCGGCTGGTGCGGAAGGACCGGGCCGGGGGATGACGGGGCCGTGACGGTGGGCGGGGAGACCGGAGCCGCGTGGAAATCCGAAGGGGGCAGCACGCTCTCGTCAACCTGCGGGTATCCGTCCTGTCGCGGAGCGGTGCCCGTCAGCGACAGGAAGACGCTCTCCAGGTCAGGCATGAGAGGGGTGAGCTCAGAGACGAAGATCCGCCGCTTGGCGAGCGTCTCGGTGATCCATGCCGGATCGGCCAGGTCCGAGACGATCATGTGGTCGTCGTAGACCTGGACCGGTAGGCCAGCGTCCGAGATGATCTTCGCGGCCGTAGCCAGATCGGCCGCTTTCACGCGTACATCACCCTTGTCGTATCGAGCGAGCACGTCCGCCACTCGGCCGTAGGCCACCCGGCGGCCGCGCGAAATGATTGAAACCGAGTCACAGATCTGCTGGACCTCGGCCAGGATGTGACTGGACAACAGGACCGTGACCCCTTCGGAGGTCAGGTTACGGATCAGGTCCCGCATTTGATGAATACCCGCCGGATCCAGGCCGTTGACGGGCTCATCAAGGATCAGCAGGCGGGGTTGTTTAAGCAATGCGGCGGCCACGGCCAACCGCTGCTTCATTCCCAAGGAGAAGGTTTTCACCCGTTCCTTGGCGCGGTCCCGGAGTCCGACCAACTCCAACACTTCATCGACTCGGCGTCGGCGTACCCCACCCGCCGTCGCCAGAAGCCGGAGAGTGCGTCGGGCGGTGAAGTTCTCGAAAAAGCGTGGGCTTTCCACGATCGCGCCGATCTGGTTGATGATCTGCGGTAGGCGCTCGGGAACCGGCTCACCGAAGATGTGAATCCGACCTGAGTCGGCGCGTACCAAGCCGAGCAGGATGCGGAGCGTGGTGGTCTTGCCGGATCCGTTGGGACCCAGGAAGCCGTGGACCTGCCCCGGCTCAACCAACAGATCCAATCCGTCCAGGGCGAGTCCGGGACCGCCCCGCCGGCTTTGGTACGTCTTACGGAGACCGTTGATTTCGATCACCGGCGTCACGGCTTCCCCCTTCCTCTCTGGCGCCTCACCTTAAGCCCTTCGCATCATCGTGGTGGGGATGTGACACGCACGCCGCGGGCACCGGCCTGTTCACAGGGTGGACGGTAACCATGGTTGGATAGGGGCCGTGTCTGCGAAGGACCGTGACCTAAGTCCTGACGTCGTCATTGCGCTGGACGGGGTCACCGTCACCCGCGGTGGGAATGATCTACTCCGTTCTGTTACCTACACCGTTGAGTTGGATGAACGGTGGGTCGTACTCGGCCCTAACGGGGCGGGGAAGACGACGCTGCTGAATCTCATCGCGGGGGGCCTGCACCCCACCTCCGGTACCGCGTACATTTTGGGCGAGCGGCTCGGGCGTACCGATATTTCGGAGCTGCGTACTCGAATCGGGTTGTCCACCGCGGCGCTGGCTGAACGGATCCCACCGGCAGAGACCGTGCACAACGTGGTGTTGACCGCGGCGTGGGCGGTGGTGGGTCGGTTCCGTGAGCGGTATGACGAGCTCGATGAGGAACGCGCGCGGAGCCTGCTGAAGCAGCTGGGCGTGGCGCATCTGGCCGAGCGGCGGTACGGCACCTTGTCGGAGGGAGAGCGGAAACGGGTGCAGATCGCCCGGGCTCTCATGACCGACCCGGAGCTGTTGCTGCTGGACGAGCCGGCGGCCGGATTGGATCTAGGGGGTCGGGAGGACCTGCTGCGACGGTTGTCGGAGTTGGCGGCCGATCCGGATGCTCCCACCTTGCTGTTGGTCACCCACCACGTCGAGGAGATCCCGCCGGATTTCACACACGCCCTGCTGTTGGCGAATGGCACGGTGGTGGCTCAGGGCTTAATCCACGACGTGATCACGAGCGAGAACCTGTCCAAGACATTCGGGATGCCGCTGGTGGTGGAGCACTCTGGGGGCCGTTTCCACGCTCGGGCCGCGTGACGTAGGGGTGCGGTAGGGCCGGTTTGTGCGGTCTGGCCCTTCCGAGGCATTCCATCGTCATCGGGCGTGTTATGCCGGCGACGATGCGGCGTACAGGAGATTGCGTCCTGTTTTATTGTCCCGCTTCTATCTAGCTTCCTAGGAAGTATGGGATGATGTGGCGCGGTTAGTGGTGCGCTAGAGTCTCTTTACAAGACGTACGTACGGTTTTTAAAAGAGGGGAAGCTGATGTGGGACCCGGAGACCTATCTGCGGTACGCGGACGAACGGGCGCGGCCATTCCTGGATCTGATCGCTCGGATCGGCGCGTCTGACCCCCGGGTCGTGCTGGATCTGGGGTGCGGTCCAGGAACCCTCACCGTGACGCTGACCCACCGCTGGCCCGCCGCTCACATCACGGGGGTGGATTCATCGCCGCACATGATCGCCCGAGCCCGTGCCCTGCAGGCCGGGATCACCTTCATTCAGGCGGATCTGCGGGACTGGAGCCTGCCGGCTGACGCGGACGTCGTGGTCTCCAACGCCACGCTCCAGTGGATACCGGAGCATACGGAGCTGCTGCGGCGGTGGGTGTCACACCTGCGGCCAGGAAGCTGGCTGGCGTTCCAGGTGCCGGGGAACTTCAACGCGCCGTCGCACCGTGCGTTGCGGGAGCTGGCTGAGTCAGCGCCGTGGCGAAAGGCACTGGCTGGAGTGCTGCGGAAGTCGGACGCGGTCTTGGAGCCGGCCGAGTACGCCGAGCTGCTCGATGACTGTGTGCTGGATGTCTGGGAGACTACCTATCTGCATCTGCTCCCAGCGGGCGACGACCATCCCGTGCTCACCTGGATGGAGGGTACGGCGCTGCGGCCGGTGCGCGCTGTCCTTGGGGATGACCAATGGGGGCGGTTTCGTGCGGTGCTCGCGGAGCGCCTTGCGCAGGAGTATCCGGTACGCCGGGGGAGGGTGGCTTTTCCGTTCCGGCGGATCTTCGTCGTCGCCCGTGTTCAGTGACGGTTGTCGCTCGCGTTCAGTGATGGTTGACGCCGCGTACCGAGAACGTGGCTGCCTCGGTGGTGTCCGGTAGCGCCGCGGCGTTGCCCTGGGGCGCAGCGTCGGGTGTGGTGTGCGGGTGCGCCGATGGTCTGTCCTGACAAGCCGGATCTGTGCGGCTGGATGGTGCCTGGCGGCAGGATCGGACAGGATCTCGGACAGAGCGTTTCCGCTGGTCACGATCGCATTTCAGGGGTCGGTGGATTTCTTGACAGGGGTCTGTAACCCGCACCACACTGCCCTGTAAACGTTTACACCCTGGGCAGGAGGAGCGTGCGGCGTGGCGCGTAAACGTTTACAGGGAAACCGCGCTCCCACGGTGCATACCGTGGCCAAACTGGCGGGAGTCTCGATCGCTTCGGCGTCCCGTGTCCTCAATGGACTGGGAGCCAGCCCAGAGACCGAGCAACGGGTCCGCGCCGCCGCCGCCAAGGTGGGGTACGTGCCCAACGCCGTGGCCCGGTCCCTCCGGTCCCGCCGCACCGACATGTTGGCGCTGGCTGTCGAAGACATCGGCAACCCGGTCTATGTGGCGATGATGCGGGCCATGGAGACCGTCGTCCGGCGGGCCGGATACCGACTGGTGGTCCACGCCACCGGAGCCGACCCCGACGGCGAGGTCGAACTGTTGGACGGGCTGGCCAAGCGTTACGTCGACGGGTTGGTGCTCGTCCCCATCCGGGTGACCGACGCGCATCTGGAGGCCCTGAGCCGGGCCGCCGGGCCGGTGGTGGTCGTCGGTGCGTTGCCCGACGACGTTGAGGTCGACAACGTCCGGACCGACTCGCACAGCGGTGTCGGGCTCGCCCTGAGCCACCTGGTGGAGAGTGGCCGGCGCCGCATCGCGTTGATCAACGGGCCGCTGGACACCGTTCCTGGAGCGGCGCGGCAGGCCGGGTACCTCGCTGCCCGGGACCGGCTCGGCCTCCCCGCCGACGATGCGCTGATCGAGATCGGGGACTTCCGATATGAGGACGGTCGACGGGCAACGGAGCGGCTGTTGGACCGGGTACGCCCGGACGCGATCTTCTGCGCCAACGACCTGATCGCGGTGGGGGCGCTGCACACCCTCCTCAGCCGCGGTATCCGGGTGCCGGAGGAGATCGCGCTGGTCGGCATGGACGACACCGACCTGGCGCGGATGTCGTTCCCGCAGCTGTCCAGTGTGTCGCTGGGTTCAGAAGAGCGGGGACAGACCGCTGCGCAGCTGCTTTTGGACCGTTTGGTCGACCCGGATCGACCACCGGCGAGGGTCACCGTCCCGCCTCGTCTGGTGATCCGGGCCTCCAGTCGGGCGGTGCGGCCATGAGCGTGGTCGTGGAGCACCGCGCCGTGGAGGAGCGGCGTCGGAACGCATTAGCGACGCGGGACACCCGCTACGCGTACCTGTTGGTCATCCCGGCCCTGCTGCCGGTGGTGCTGTTATCGGTCATCCCTCTGCTCAACGGGCTGTATTTGGGCTTTACCGACGCCCGGGCCGGACTGAACCAGGACACCCACTTCGTGGGGCTGGACAACTACCGACAGTTGCTGGAGGACACCCTGTTTTGGGAGTCCTTCCGCATCGGTCTGATCTGGGCCTTCGCGGTCACCGGTATTCAGTTCGTGCTCGCCTTCGGGCTGGCGTTGCTGCTGCAACAGCCGCTCCGTCTCCGTTGGCTCGCCCGGACCCTCGCGCTGGTGCCGTGGGCGATGCCGCCGGTCATCGTCGGCATCATGTGGCAGCTCGTCTACCACCCTGACGCCGGTCTGCTGAACGAATTGCTCTACCGGATCGGCCTGGACGGGCTGAGCACCAACTGGCTCGGTGACTTCTCCACAGCGTTGCCCGCCGTGATCGTGGTGGGGGTCTGGGCGGGGATGCCGCAGACCACCATCGTGCTGCTGGCCGGGCTGCAGGGGATCCCCAACGAGCTGCACGAAGCGGCCGCGATGGACGGAGCCAGCGCGTGGCGGCGCTTCTGGCACATCACGGTGCCGCAGCTGCGCCCCGTGATCATCGCGATCACGTCTTTGGATTTCATTTGGAACTTCAATTCCTTCGGCCTGGTCTATGTGTTGACGGCCGGTGGGCCTGGTGGCCGAACCATGCTGCCGATGCTCTTCGCGTACGAGGAGGCCTTCCGGTACGGCAACTTCGGCTACGCCGCCGCGATGGGAGGCGCGATGGTGCTGATCATCGTCGCCCTGCTCAGCCTGTACCTGCGTCGGCGGATGCGGGAGGCGACATGAGGCCGACGACGGTGAGTTTGCCGCTACCGCCCGTACGACACGCGACGTCACCGATCCGGGAGGCCCGATGATCAAGACCCATCCCCTGGTCCGTGGGCTGCAGTACCTGGTGCTCGTGGGCTACCTGGCGTTCTTGTCGTTCCCGTTGCTGTGGATGCTGTCCACATCGTTTAAGCAGCCTCGGGAGATGGTGGAGATCCACCCCACGCTCATCCCGCACCACCCCACCCTGGACAACTACATCTCGGCCTTTACGGAGCAGGATCTGGTACGTGCGGCGTTCAATAGCCTGATCGTCGCGTTGGGCTCGGCGGTGGCGACGGTGGTGATCGCGTTGCCGGCCGCGTACGCCCTGGCGCGTTACCGGACTCGGCTCAACACCGCCGCGACAGGATGGATTCTGCTGTCCCAGCTGTTCCCGTTCATCCTGCTGGTGATCCCAATGTTCATGATCCTGCGGCAGGTGGAGCTGACCAACAGTCTGTTCGGCCTGCTGCTGGTGTACGTGGTCTGGTCGCTGCCCTTTGCGTTGTGGATGCTGCAGAGCTTCGTCCGCTCCGTCCCCCGGGAAGTGGAGGAGGCGGCGGCGGTCGACGGAGCCTCCCGATTGCAGACGCTGCGGCTGGTGGTGGCGCCCCTGCTGGTGCCGGGGGTCGTCGCGGCGGCGCTGTTCGCCTTCATCTCGGCGTGGAATGAGTTCTTCTTCGCCTTGGTGCTGTTGCGGCAACCGGAGTTGGCGACGTTGCCGTTGGCGTTGGCGCGCTTCGTTGGCATTGAGGGCATCACACGGCTGGGGCCGCTGGCGGCGGGTTCGCTGCTGGCCACGATTCCCAGTTTGGTGTTCTTCGGGTTCCTGCAACGGCGCCTGACCTCCGGCGCATTGGCCGGGGCGGTCAAAGGCTGATCGGTTCCGCGTACCCCCATCTGGTCTGTTGTGGGCCCCGTCGGGTCGGTGGCTCCCCCAGCCGCCCTCCATGTGGGCATCCACAGCCTTGGACGCGTCTGTGCGGCGCGTCCGCACCTCAGTCCCCCAACCTAGTCCCCCACCTGAGGAGGAAGCGATGTTACGCAGATTCGCGGCCGCCACCGCTGTGGCTGGTTTAGCCCTGACGTCACTGGCCGCCTGTGGCGGCGACGACGAGGGGTCCGGTGACGGTCCGGTCACGCTGCAGTTTTTAAGCCTGGCCTGGCAGGAAGCCTCGGTGCAGGCCAATGAGGAGCTGGTCGAGCAGTGGAACCGGGAGCACCCCGAGATCCAGATCGAGTACATCCAGGGCAGCTGGGATTCGGTGCATGACCAGCTGTTGACCGGGTTCGAAGGCGGAGACGCGCCGGACATCATCCACTACGAGGCGGCGCTGGCCAGCCAGTTTGCCCGGGACGGCTACCTGGCGGACCTGTCGGATCTGCTGACCGACGCGCTGCGTGAGGAGATCGGCGACGCGATCTGGGAGACCGTCACCACCCCTGACGGGGCGATCTTCGGGGTGCCGTTCCTGCTGGAGTCGCAGGTCGTGATCGCCAACCGGGCCCTGTTGGAGGAGGCGAACATCCCGATCCCCACGGTGGACGACCCGTGGACCTGGGATGAGTTCGCTGAGCACGCCCGGGCTTTGACCACCTCGGAGCGGTACGGGGTGGCCTGGGCGCTGCGTCAGCCGGTCAACCGGATCCTCAATCTCAGCCTGAACTTCGGCGGGGAGTACTTCTCATTCGACGGGGACCGGCCCGAGGTGGTCTTCGGGGACGCCGAGGCTGAGGTGCCTCAGCGGATCCACGACATGGTGTACCGGGACCAGTCGGCGGATCCCGACGCGCTCAGCATGGGTGGGACGGATCCGTTGCCTGGTTTCTTCGCCGGCCAGTACGCGATGCTGCCCGGCTCCATCTACCTGCGTCAGCAGATGGTGGAGCAGGCCCCCGAGGGGTTCCAGTGGGTGACGCTGCCGCCGCTGTTGGGTGACAGCCAGGAGCAGGCGGGGAACCCGCAGACGTTGTCGATCGCGGCGCAGTCCGAGCACCCCGAAGAGGCGATGCAGTTCATCGATTTCTTCCTGGCTCCGGAGAACATGGCCCGGCTGGCGATGGGGGACTGGCTGGTCCCCACCGGACGGAGCGCTGGTGAGCAGGTGCTGGCCGAAACCGGCGGGGAGAACGGCTGGGATATCGCGGTGGCCAGCGTCGACAACCTGGTGCTGGCTCCGTTCCAGCGGGTGGTGGAGCTGGCGGAGTGGCGGACCAGAATCGCCACCCCGGCGTTCCAGGAGTACTTCGCGAACGCGATCTCCCTGGAGGAGCTGGGACAACGGTTGATTGAAGGCGGCGAGCAGGTGTTGCGGTGACGGTGACCCTTCTGGAAGACAAGATCGTTGGATGTTTGACCGGCGCGGCTGTCGGTGACGCTTTAGGCGGCGCCACCGAGGGAGCGTTACCCGATCAGATCCGGCAGCGGTACGCCGGGTGGGTGGACGGCCCCGCGCCACCGTTCCACCCCGACTGGCAGACCGCCCGTCCGACGGCGCCGTATCACAAGGGTGACGGTCATATCACCGATGACACGCTGCTCACCCACGCGCTGATCCGGGTCTATACGCGGAAACGCGACCACTTGGATGCCTATGACATCGCCGAGCATCTGATTCCGGATTTGGTCGGGCGCCCCACCTTCGTGCCGGACCTGGAGCGCGAAACGGTGGCCTTTCACCGCCTGGCGTTGGCCGAGCGGTTCATGGTGGGGCGCTTGATGCACGGCCACGCCGATCCGCGGGAGGCCGGGGTCGGCAACATCGTCAACTGCGGGGCGGCGATGTATATGGCCCCGGTCGGCGTGGTCAACGCCGGTAATCCGGCGGGGGCCTACGCCGAGGCGATTGAGATCGCCGGCGCCCACCAGTCCAGTTACGGACGGGAGGCGGCCGGAGTTTTCGCGGCTGGTGTCGCGGCGGCGATGACTGCCGCCGCGACCGTCGACGATGTGGTGGCGGCCTGCCTGGAACTGGCCAAGGACGGCACCCGTTCGGCGATCGAAGCGGTCTGCTCCACCGCACAGCGGTACACCGACTGGCGGGAGGCGCTGGCCCCGCTGCGGGCCGCCATGGCTCCGTTCGACACGGTGGGCGAGGACTACCGAAATCCCGGACTGGGGGCGCGGCGCCCCAGCCGGCTGCACTCCATCGAAGAACTCCCGATCGCGTTGGGGATGTTGGTGGTGGCGCGGGGTAATGCCCGGGAGGCGTTGCTGGGCGCCACCAACTACGGCCGAGACGCCGACTCCATCGCCACGATGGTGGGGGCCATGGCTGGGGCGTTGGGTGGCTCCGCCGCAGTGCCGGCCGAGTGGACAGAGCAGGTGACCCGGGCCAGCCGGTTGGACCTGACCGGCCTGGCCCAGGCCTTAGCCGAGGTGGCGCGGGAGGTGTACGCCCGGGACACCCAACGGTGGCGTGTCCGGGCCGAACGATTCGACGCCCTGCTCCAAGGGGTCGCGGAGGGGAGTCACTCCGCGAAGGAGGCGGGATGAGACTGACCTGGGTACAGCCGGAGGATTTGCTCCGGCACGAGCTGGTCACCAGCCGTCAGGTAGGGCGCTCCGTGGACGCCGTTGACCGGATCGAGGCCCGGTGGCGGGCGGCGGGTGGCTCCGTTCACCCACCCGTCGGCGGCGCCTCGGTCGATCCCGCGCCCGCGCACCTGCGTACCCTCGCCGCCGAGTTGCTGGACGAGTTGGACGCCCTACCGACCCCAGGGTCCGATCGGGAACCCGATGATCTTGAGGCGCTGTGCGCGGGATGGCCGGCTGATGTCGGGCTGCCTGGGCCGGGGCCGGATCTGGCTGACAGGATCCACGGGGCTTGGCTGTGGCGGGCGGTCGGCTGCCTGCTCGGCAAACCGGTGGAGAAGATCCCTCGGGAGGGGATCCGCGAAATCCTGGAGGCGACGGGGCGTTGGCCCCTGTCGGGATACTTCACCGAGGTCGGGCTGCCTCCTGAGGTGGCGGCCCGGTGGCCGTGGAACCGGCGCAGCCGCGCGACCAGCCTGGCCGAAAACATCAACGGCATGCCCGAGGACGACGACCTCAACTTCGCGCTGCTGGCGCTGCGGCTGCTGGAGACCCGGGGACGGGATTTCACCAGTGAGGACGTCGCCACCTGTTGGCTGGAGTGGCTGCCCGGCGGTCGGGTTTTCACCGCTGAACGTGTGGCGTACCGGAATCTGCTGCTGGGGCTGACGCCACCGGCCACCGCCACCACCCGCAACCCGTTCCGGGAATGGATCGGGGCGCAGATCCGCACCGATGTCTACGGGTGGGTCAACCCCGGTAACCCCGCCGCGGCGGCGGAGCTGGCGTGGCGGGACGCCCGGATCAGCCATGTACGTAACGGCATCTACGGAGCCATGTACGCCGCCGGGCTGGCCTCAGCAGCCCTGGTGGCCTCCGATGTGGACAGCGTGCTGGACGCGGCCGCGGCGCTGCTGCCGCCTGACAGTCGACTGGCGTCGGCGGTGCGGTTCGCGCGTCGGGCGGCGGTGGGTGCCACGGACTTCGAAGCCGTGGTGGATGCGCTCTATGAACGCTACGGGGACCTGCACTGGGTGCACGTGATCAACAACGCGGCCCTGGTGACCGCCGCCTTGGCGTGGGGCCAGGGGGATCCGGTCAGGTCCATCTGCGCGGTGGTCTCCGGCGGCTGGGACACCGACTCCAACGGAGCGACGGTGGGCTCCGTGGTGGGCGGGCTGGTCGGGGCGCAGGCGCTCCCGACGGAGTGGACCGCCCCGTTGGCCAACCGGTTGCACACCAGCCTCGTCGGATTCGACGGCATCGGCTTTGACGCTCTGGCCGCCCGAACCGTGGCGCTGGTCGGATCCTGACGATGTCGGCTTGGTGATCAAACCGGAGCGGCTCCGGTCAGGGGCGGTGCCTGCGGGGAGTCGGCCGGTGACGAGGAGATGGTCGTCGGGTGGGTGGCCGGGCGGGCCGTGGGGAGATGGGAAGGCTCCACGGCCGTCGCCGCCCAAGGCTCAGGGGGAACTGGGCTGGGAGTGCGGAAGGGAGAGCTGTATGCAGCGCGTGAGCCAAGCCCGGGTCGTGGTCGTCGGCAGCGTCAACATGGACCTGGTGGCGCGGGCGGCGCGGCTGCCGCGACCCGGGGAGACGGTGCTGGGCCGCGACTTCACCACCGTACCCGGAGGAAAAGGCGCCAATCAGGCGGTGGCTGCGGCGCGGGCGGGCGCCGCTACGTCCTTCATCGGTGCCGTAGGTGAGGACAGCTTCGGTCCTGAACTGCGCCTCACGCTTCAACAGGCCGGCGTGGACATCACACAGCTGCGGACGGCGGCCGGTCCCTCAGGCGTCGCGTTGATCATGGTCGATGATGGTGGCGAGAACAGCATTCTGGTCGCGGCCGGTGCGAACGCCACTCTGGAACGGTTAACGGAGCCGGACCGGACGGCCATCGCCGCCGCCGATGTGCTGCTGTGTCAGTTGGAGATCCCGGTCAGCGGCGTCCACAGCGCGTTGGCGGCGGCCCGGGAGGGTGGGACCCGGGTGATCCTCAACGCGGCGCCGGCCCGTCCGTTGAACGACGCCCTGCTTGAACTGGTCGACCTGCTGGTGGTCAACGAGGGGGAGGCGGCGATCCTGGCCCACGGGGCGGCCGGACAGGACGGAGCGGGTTCAGACGGAGCAGGTTCAGACGCGGACGGAGCGGAGGCGGTGCCGACGCGGGTGCGCGGTCTGCTTGACACGCTGCTGGCGAAGGTGCCCCGAGTCGCTCTGACCTTAGGCGCGGCGGGCGCGGTGTACGCGGCGCGTGACACCGCGGCCTGTCGGGTGCCGGCGCCGCGTATCACCCCCGTCGATACCACGGCGGCCGGTGACGCCTTCACCGGCGCGTTGGCGGTGGCGTGGGCGGAAGGACGCGAGCTACGCGACGCGGTGCGGTGGGCCTGCGCCGCCGGCGCCTGCTGCGCGCAGCGTCTCGGCGCCAGCACCGCCCTGCCTACCCGCGCCGACATTGATCAGCTGTACGCCGCCACATACCTCCCCACTCATCAGCGTCGAGAGGTTTCGGCCAGGAGTGACACATTGTGAGCAGATTTAACCCCTACATTCCGCGGCCGATTGACCGGCCGACCGAGGTTCCGCTGCCGGAGAGCACCTCCGGGGGCGCACGAGACGTCGATGCGGCGACGGATGATCTCAGCGGCCTAGATGAGGCGAAAATCTTCGCGGCCCCTGATGATCCGGCCCAGTGGCCGACCTGGCGGCGCCGGCTGGCCGCGTGGCGCGCCGATGCCCGGCGTCGACTGCGCTACGACGACGCCCTGTACCGGCGTGCGGAGTTCGCGTGGATTCCGTCCTGCTACGCCGTCGCGCTGGTCTGGTTGTGGGATGAGGCGCTGTACGACCATGAGCGGGGGGAGTTCACGCCGGACGCGTTCCTCGACGCCGCTGAGCGTGACTATGGGGGTCTGGACGGGGTGGTGCTCTGGCACGCTTACCCCGTCATCGGGTTGGACGACCGTAACCAATTCGACTTCTACCGGCAGGTACCTGGGCTGCCCGACTTGGTCGCGGCCCTGCGGCGGCGTGGAGTACGCGTCTTCATCGACTACAACCCGTGGGATGGAGGGACCCAGCGGGAACCGGTCGACGACTTCACCGCTCTGGGGCAGCTGGTCGCCTGGCTGGATGCCGACGGTGTCTTCCTGGACACCCTCAAAGAGGGCGGCGCGGCGCTGCGGCATGTGCTGGATGCGGCACGCCCTGGCGTCGCTTTGGAATCGGAGTCCCGGCTGCCGCTGGCTCGAATCTGCGATCACCCCATGTCATGGGCGCAATGGTTCGCCGACTCCGACGTTCCCGGGGTGCTGCGGGCCAAATGGTTCGAGCGGCGGCACATGCTGCACCACACCCGACGGTGGCACCGTGATCACACGGCGGAGCTGCAGTCGGCGTGGCTCAACGGCTGCGGGATCTTGATATGGGACGTCGTTTTCGGCGCCTGGGTGGGCTGGAGCGCGCGGGATCGTTCGCTGCTGCGTGCCATGCTGCCGGTGCAGCGGGCCTTCACCGACCACTTCACCGAGGGGGAGTGGACCCCGCTGGCTGACCACCCCGGGGCGGAAGCACCGGTGTACGCCTCCCGATGGCGGCGTGCCGACGCGACCTTATGGACGGTCGTGAACCGGGCTGATGAGGAATGGTCCGGCCCGTGGCTGCGGGTGGGGAGACAGCAGGAGGACCCGGCCGGGGAGACAGCACGGGCAGGTCGGGAACGGGACTGGGACTGGTACGAGCTGGCCATCGGAGCTCAGCTGGAGGTACGCCGGTCCGAGTCCGACACCGTCATCGGAGGACGGCTGCCGGCCCGGGGAATCGCCGCGGTTCTCGCGGTGCCGCCCGGAACCCCGCCGCCTGCGCTGACAGGGACAGCGCTGGATCCGGACGCCACGTTCCCGGATCGGATCGCGATCCGACGCCCAGTCCCGGCGGCCCCCGCCTCCACGCTTCCGGACGGGATGGTGGCCATACCGGCGGGCCGGCGACAGTTGACGGTCCGGTACCGCGCCCGGGAGACCGGGATGTACGGAGGCGCTCCGTATGTCAATGAATGGAAGCCTTTGCCACCCCGCCTCCATCACATGGAGACCCTGATCCGCACCGTGGAGCTGGGGAACGTCGGGATCGGGGTGCGAGAGGTCAGTAACGCCGAATATCTGGAGTTCCTCACCGCCACCGGCTATCGCCCGCGCCACCCCGACCGGTTTCTGGCCCACTGGGTGGACGAGCGTCCGGTGCCCGGGACCGAAGACGAGCCGGTGACCTACGTGGATTTGGCGGACGCCCGCGCGTACGCCGCCTGGGCCGGCTGGCGCCTGCCCACTGAGGATGAGTGGCAGGTGGCGGCCGAGGCGGGACTCATCCAACGACGTCACCCCCTGGTGTGGAACTGGACCGAGAGTGAACACAGCGACGGGCGTACCCGCTTCGTGATGCTCAAGGGCGGCGCGGCGTGGCGGGCCGAGGGATCCGACTGGTACTTCGACGGCGGCCCGCAGCCACCTCAAGTGAGCGCCAAGTTGCTGCTGCTCGGTGCCGGTCTGACCCGCTCGGCGTGGGTCGGGTTCCGATGCGCGGTCGATTTGACAGAAAAGGGGGAGGAATGAGCACGCCAACTCCATTGCGGGGGTTGCGAGTACTGGAGCTGGCGACTCTGTTCGCTGGGCCGATGGCTGGTGCCTTCCTGGGGGACTTCGGGGCTGACGTGGTGAAGATCGAACACCCTCGCAAACCCGATCCCGCCCGAGGGCACGGTCCCAGTAAGAACGGTGTGGGTCTGTGGGGGAAGGTCCTGGGGCGCAACAAGCGCACGATGACCCTCGATCTGTCCACTCAGGAAGGTGCGGCGGTACTGCGGCGGTTGGCGGAGCAGGCCGACGTGGTCATCGAGAACTTCCGGCCCGGCACCTTGGAGCGGTGGGGATTGGGGTATGAGGCCCTGAGCGCGAACAACCCGGGGCTGGTGCTGGCCCGGGTTACCGGTTTCGGGCAGACGGGGCCGTACGCGCGTCGCCCCGGCTTCGGCACCCTCGCGGAGGCGATGAGCGGCTTCGCCGCCTACACCGGGGAGCCGGACGGGCCACCCACCTTGCCGCCATTCGGGCTCGCTGACGGAATCACCGGGTTGGCGACCGCGTACGCCGTCATGGTCGCCCTCGCCGCCCGGCAGCAGACCGGACGTGGGCAGGTGATTGACCTGGCCATCATTGAGCCCATCATGGCGCTGTTGGGGCCGCACCTGACCTGGTACACCCAGCTCGGCTACGTGCAGCCCCGTCTGGGGAACCGCTCCAGTAACAACGCTCCCCGGAACACCTACCGCACCGCGGATGGCAAATGGGTGGCGGTGTCAACCAGCGCGCAAAGCATCGCCGAACGGGTGATGCAGCTGGTGGGGCGGCCGGATCTGATCGAGCAGCCGTGGTTCGCGACCGGCCGGGGGCGGGCCGCGCACGCCGACGAGTTGGACGCGGCCGTCGCCGAGTGGGTGGGGCGCCACACCAGACAGGAGGTGGTGGAGGCCTTCGAGAAGGCCGAGGCCGCGGTCGCCCCGGTGTACGACGTGCGGGACATCCTCGCCGATCCGCAGTACACCGCGCTGCAGACAGCGATCACCGTGGATGACTCCGAGCTGGGGCCGATCACTATGCAGAACCTCATCTTCCGGTTGTCGGAGACCCCGGGGGCCATTCGGTTCGCGGGGCGACCACACGGAGCCGACACCGATGAGGTGCTGACGGAGGCGGGGCTGACCGCTGCGGAGATCGGGGCGCTGCGTGAGCGGGGAGTGATTTGATGCGTCTGACCTGGTTATACGTGCCCGGAGACCGACCTGATCGGTTCGTCAAAGCCGTGGACAGCGGCGCCGATGTGGTGATTTTGGACTTAGAGGATGCGGTGGCGCCGTCCCGTAAGGAGTACGCCAGGCGTGCGGTGGCGGAGTTTCTGACCCAGCCGCATCCGGTCCCGGTGACGGTCCGGGTCGGTGAGTTAGCCGGCCCGGAGCTGCTGGCCGACTTAGAAGCGGTGGCGAGGGCGCCCGGGTTGTCTGGGCTGCGTCTGCCGAAGGTCCAGGCACCCGGTGACGTGGTGGAGGTCGCCAGGCGGCTTGATACCCCAACAGAGCTGTACTGTCTGTTGGAGTCGGCGGTCGGGGTGGAATCGGCGTATCAGATCGCTCGGGCGCACCCCTGGGTGACCGGGATCGGGCTGGGAGAAGCCGATCTGCGCGCTGACCTCAACGTGACCGATGACGCGGGGTTGGCCTGGGCCCGGAGCCGCATCGTGGTGGCCTCTGCGGCGGCGGAGCTGGGGCCGCCGGCTATGTCGGTGTACCCCAATGTGGCCGATGAAGCCGGACTGGCCGAATCCTGCCGTCTCGGCAGACGATTAGGTTTCCTCGGCCGTGCCGCCCTGCACCCCCGCCAACTACCGGTGATTGTCGAGGCTTTCCGGCCGTCCCCCGCGGAGGTGGAGCGCGCTACGGAGCTGCTGGCGGCGCTGGAGGAGGCTGAACTGCGTCAGTCGGGCACCGTGGTGTTACCGGACGGACGATTCGCCGACCGTGCGATGGTGGCGGCGGCCCGCCGCACCGTCGCTTTGGCCGCGCGTCTGGGGTAAGGTGTCAGGCGTCGTCAGGGTAGCCGCCTACGGAGTTTCCCCGATGACCGGAGCTGTCAGGCTAGAGGCATGAGACTGATCCTGAATGTGCTCTGGCTGGTATTCGGCGGTTTGTTCATGGCGCTGGGGTATGCGCTTGCGGGACTGATCTGCTGCCTGCTGATCGTGACGATCCCGTTCGGCATCGCCGCGTTCCGAATGGCCAATTACGCGTTGTGGCCGTTCGGCAGGACCCTGGCCCCCAAGCCTGATGCCGGTGTGGCCTCGGCCATCGGCAACGTTATCTGGATCCTGGTCGCCGGGTGGTGGCTGGCGTTGGGACATCTGCTCTCGGGACTCTCCCTGTGCATCACCATCATCGGCATTCCCTTGGGGGTGGCGCACTTCAAGTTGATTCCGGTGTCGCTGACCCCGTTGGGTCATGAGATCGTCCCCACCGGTGAGGCGAACCAGGTGGTGGTCGTCAACCGAGGCTGAGCGCTCACGACACGGCCCAGACGGCGGCCGAGCCTAGGCGTGTGTACGCCTTCCTGGCCCCAACCTGGTTAAGGCGCTCCGTTGTCGGGTTGGGAGGAGTATCGGACGGTCGCAACCTGCGGCGCGTAGGCTTCCGCGTACATGTCCCAGCCCGACGCCACAGGGAGGTCGCCGGTGGGGGAGTTCGTGCGGTTGGAGGTCGCCGACGGGGTCGGAGTGATCCGGTTGGACAGACCCCCGATGAACGCCCTGAACATTCAGATGCAGGAGGAGCTGCGGGCGGTCGCGACCGAGGCGGGCGCACGTGAGGATATCCGGGCGGTCGTGGTATACGGCGGGGAGAAGGTCTTCGCGGCCGGCGCCGACATCAAAGAGATGGCGAATATGGGGTACGCCGAGATGGCCGCCCGGGCTAGCGCGCTCTCCAGCGCCTTCGACACCGTCGCGAAGCTGCCTAAGCCGGTGGTGGCAGCGATCACCGGGTACGCCCTGGGGGGCGGCTGTGAACTGGCGCTCGCCTGCGACTTCCGGATCTGCGCCGCCGATGCCCAGCTGGGGCAACCGGAGATCAAGCTTGGGGTGATACCTGGTGCGGGAGGCACTCAGCGGTTGCCGCGTCTGATCGGCCCGTCCCGCGCCAAGGATTTGATTTTCACCGGCCGCACCGTCACCGCCGACGAGGCGTTGGCTATCGGCCTGGTTGATCAGGTGGTCCCCGCCGCTGAGGTGTTCACGACGGCTCACGCGTACGCGCGTAGGTTCGTCGACGGGCCAGCCCACGCGCTCCGGGCCGCCAAGGCCGCGATCGACCAGGGATTGGAGGTTGATCTCGCCAACGGCCTGGCGCTGGAGAGTCACTTGTTCGCGGCGTTGTTCGCCACCGAGGACAAGCAGATCGGGATGCGTGCCTTCATGAACAAGGAGAAACCGCGGTTCGGGAGTGCCCGCGGTGGAGCCGGCGCATCAGAGCCGGAGTCCGCGGATCAGCGGCGGGAGGGAACTGGATGAGTTGGGACGAGGTCAACGCCGCCCGCGAGGACCCCAAGCGCGCGAATGTGCTGTACCACGACTGGGAGGCCGACACCTACGAGGACAAGTGGTCGATCTCCTATGACGAACGGTGCATCTCCTACGCCCGGGATCGGTTCATCACCATCGCGGGGCGTGAGGGATGGCCATATCCGACGGCCCTGGAGGTGGGGTGCGGTACCGGGTTCTTCCTGCTCAACCTGATGCAGGCGGGGGTGGTAGAGCGCGGCTTCGTCACCGATATCTCGCCGGGGATGGTTCAGGTGGCGCTGCGGAACGCCGAGGTGCTCGGTCTGGAGGTCTCCGGACGGGTCGCCGACGCCGAGCGCATCCCGTTTGAGGACAACGCGGTGGATCTGGTGGTCGGGCACGCGGTCCTGCACCACATCCCGGATGTGGAGGCGGCGTTCCGTGAGGTACTGCGGGTCCTCAAACCCGGCGGGCGTTTCGTGTTCGCGGGGGAGCCGACCCGGATCGGTGACTGGTACGCCCGGCGACTGGGGCAGCTGACCTGGTGGGCCACCACGAACCTGACGCGACTGCCTGGGCTGACCGGATGGCGGCGTCCGCAACGTGAGTTGGACGAGTCCAGCGCGGCCGCGGCGTTGGAGGCCGTGGTGGACCTGCACACCTTTGATCCCGACGAGCTCGCCGCGACCGCCAAAGCGGCGGGCGCCCGCGAGGTGAAGGTGGCGACCGAGGAGCTGACCGCGGCGATGTTCGGGTGGCCGGTGCGTACCTTTGAAGCGGCGGTCCCCCGTGAAAAGCTGGGGTGGAACTGGGCGATGTTCGCCTACCGCACCTGGCAGATCCTCTCGGCGGTGGACGCGCGCGTGCTCCGTCACCTGGTGCCTAAGGAGTTCTTCTACAACGTCCTTATCACCGGCATTAAATGACCTCCAGATATGTGGTTTCGGCGGCGTGATCCTCGGCAAGCCAGGTACCTGACGTGGGCGTCGGTGCGGTGGGTGTTGCGCCACCGCGCGTACACCCCCTGGTATCTGATCCGGTACTGGCGTTTGTTCTGGCTCCGGTTAACCAAGCCCCACATCGTCACCGAGGGGATGGTGTTCCTGGGCAAGAGGGTGGAGTTGACCGCCCGCCGGGGATACGGCCGGCTGATTCTGGGCAAGTGGACCCACATAGGGGACGGCACCGCGCTGCGCGCACATGAAGGGACGCTGCGGGTGGGGGACAAGTGTGTGCTGGCGTCCGATGTCACCATCAACGCCTATCTGGATGTGGAGATCGGTGCGGCCTGCATGATCGCTGACGACGTCTACATCGTCGACTTTGATCATGTGACCACGGACCTTGAGATCCCCATGAAGGACCAGGGCATCGTGAAAAGTCCGGTCCGGATCGGGCCTGACTGCTGGTTGGGTACCAAGGTGGTCGTCACCCGGGGGGTGCGGATCGGGCGGGGCAGCGTCGTGGGCGCCGGAGCGGTGGTCACTCGGGACCTGCCGGAGTACACGGTGGCCGGTGGCGTGCCGGCGCGGCCGCTGCGGAGCCGTCGGCCTTCGGAGGCGCCGCAGCCGGTATCCGAACCGGAAACGGAGCCGTTTTCTCTTGTCCACCGTGGAGAGTCTGGCGTGGCGCCGGTTTCGCGGTAACGTCACGACGCATGAGGGAGCACGCCACGGATTCTGGGACGGAGCAGATCGAGGGGCACGGGGGAGACCTGGCGCTCGCGGCGTTGCGTGGGCACGGGGTAACCGAGATGTTCACCCTCTCCGGAGGACATGTTTTCCCGCTCTATGACGCGGCCCGCCGCCAGGGCGTGCGGATCCTCGACGTTCGGCATGAACAGACCGCGGTCTTCGCCGCTGAGGCCGTCGCCAGACTTCAACGCCGTCCCGGTTTGGCTGTGGTGACCGCAGGGCCAGGAGTGACCAACAGCGTCTCCGCGCTCACCACCGCCTCCTTCAACGGAGCACCCGTCGTCGTGCTCGCCGGGCGGGCGCCGCAGTGGCGTTGGGGAGCAGGAAATTTGCAGGAGATTGACCATATTCCGCTCGTGGCCCCCGTCACCAAGTACGCCGCGACCGTGACCGCCACGGACCGCATCCCCGTCGAGGTACGACGGGCGGTCACAGAGGCGCTCACCGCGCACCGTGGCCCGGTTTTCCTCGACATTCCCTTGGATGTGATCTACTCCTCGGCTCAGGCCGAGCTCCCCCCGCTCGCCCCGCCACCGGCCGTGGTGCCCGATCCTGAGGACTTGGCCCGCGCCGCCTCCCTGATCGCCCGTGCCGAACGCCCGGTCATCCTGGCGGGGTCGGACACCTACAGTCAGGGCGCGATCGGGGCGTTGCGGGAGTGCGCCGAGGCGCTGCGCGTCCCCGTCTACACCAACGGGATGGGACGGGGAGCGTTGCCTCCTGAGCATCCGCTGGCTTTTTCCCGGAGCCGCCGGGCCGCTCTGTCTGGGGCGGACGCGGTCGTGGTGATCGGTACGCCGCTGGATTTCCGGCTCAACTTCGGGAACTTCGGCAGCGCCCAGGTGGTCCACATCGTGGACGCGCCTTCGCAACGTGCGTCACATGTGACACCCACCGTGTCACCGGCTGGTGATCTGCGGGTGGCTTTGGAGTATCTGGCTTCCTACAGCGGAGTGCGTGCCGACCACGAAACCTGGATCGAGGAGCTGCGAAACGCGGAGAACGCCGCCAGGGAGGCGGAACAGGCCGCGTTGCAGGCCGACGCGGAACCGATCCTGCCGAGCCGGGTGTACGGAGAGCTACGGCGGATCTTGGATCCGGATGCGGTCATCATCGGTGACGGCGGTGACTTCGTCTCCTACGCCGGCAAGTATCTGGAACCGGGTATGCCGGGATGCTGGCTGGACCCTGGCCCGTACGGTTGCCTGGGCACCGGGTTGGGGTACGCGATGGGGGCCCGCGTGACCTATCCGGACCGGCAGGTCTGCCTGCTCCTAGGTGATGGGGCGGCCGGTTTCTCTTTGATGGATGTTGAATCTCTGGTGCGGCAGAAGCTGCCGGTGGTGATGGTGGTCGGCAACAACGGGATCTGGGGTCTGGAAAAGCATCCTATGCGACAGCTTTACGGCTACGATGTCGCGGCGGATCTCCAACCCGAGCTGCGGTATGACGACGTAGTCCGCGCTCTGGGAGGCGCGGGAGAGACGGTACGTAAGCCCGCTGATTTGGGGCCGGCGCTGGCACGAGCGTTCAACTCTGGTGTCCCCTATCTGGTGAACGTACTCACCGACCCGGCCGATGCTTACCCCAGGAAGGCGACACTAGCCTGACCGGTTCAGTTCCTGACGAAGAAGCCGTCAACTGTAGATCATTGTGATATGATCTGAATTCCGATCTGGCCAGATTGTGGAATTTACCCTGGCTTCGTTCGCTGTTCGGATTTCAGAAGATGATGTCCGGCCACTTCAACAGAGTAAAGAGTGCGGAAGTGACCTGTGTCATACGCTTTCCGCCATAGATTGTTTTCCTTGAAGGGGACCGGGTATCAGACGAGTCAGGATATGGGGTATGAGGCTGCTGGTCGTCGATGATGAGGAAGATTTGGTAGGCGCCCTCCGAGCGGGGTTGGTCCGCGCGGGATACGCCGTTGATGTGGCGTTGAACGCCGCACAAGCCCGGGAACGGTTACTCATTAACGACTACGACCTGCTGATACTGGATCTCAACCTTCCCGATGGGGATGGTTTCGAACTGTGCGAAGCCATCCGCAGCGGCGAGTTGAGAGCCGCCGCCGGCCCTCAACTACGCATCCTCATGCTCACCGCGCGGGGTAGCCTCGGCGACCGGGTACAGGGCCTGGACCTGGGAGCCGACGACTATCTGGTCAAACCCTTCGCGTTGGCAGAGTTACTGGCCCGAGTACGCGCCTTGCTCCGTCGGGAAGGACGGGGCGGGGGCGCGATTCTGTCGGTCGGCGACCTCACTTTAGATACGGCGCGTCATCTCGCTCGTCGGGGACAGCGGGAGTTGACGCTGACCCGGAAGGAGTTCGGGGTCCTGGAATACCTCATGACGCGGCCTGGGTATGTGGTCTCCAGTGAGGAATTGCTGGAGCATGTCTGGGACGAGAACACCGATCCGTTCACCCATACCGTCCGCGTAACGGTCGGCACCCTGCGCCGTAAACTCACCGCACACGGCGAGCCTCCTCTGATCGAGACGGTGATCGGCAAGGGTTACCGCCTCAAGGAGAACCCGTGATCGAACGCCTCAGGTCGCGGTCAGGTTACCACTCCCCACTACACTCGATCCGGTTCAGACTTACCGTACTGTACTCCACCGTGCTGTTTACATTGGCAGCCGTCGTGCTACTAGTGACGTATCTTCTGGTCTCCCGGGAGATCGACACTGAATCGGTCCAGAGCTATCCGGTTATACGTTTCGTCACCGAGGACGGCAGGAAAATCTATCTGGGGACCAGCGAGGTGGTGGAGGTTGACTCGATTGAGACGGTTGTCAAATACAAAACGCTCCGTGCTCTGCGTAACTATTCGTTATCGACCCTCGGTGGATTGTTCCTGGCGAGCCTAGCTATCGGATGGGTGGTGTCGGGGCGGGCGTTACGGCCAGTACGCAGGATCGCCCGCGCCGCGGCGGAGATTCAGGCGACTGATCTATCACGCCGGATAGCGCTGCGTGGCCCTAACGATGAGCTGCGATACCTGGCCGACACCATCGATTCGATGCTCGATCGCCTCGACGCCGCGTTTCGCGCTCAACGCCAACTCATCGATGACGTGTCGCATGAACTGCGTACCCCGTTGGCCATCATCCGGGCCAATCTGGACGCGGTGCTGTCCGATCCTCAAGCCAGCGAGGAGGACCGACGACGAGCGGTGGCGGTCGTCGACCGGGCGACGAGTCGGATGACGCGGCTGGTGGAGGATCTGCTGGCCACCGCCCGTCGTTCAGCGTCGGCCTTCACCGACACCGATGTGGACCTGGCGGAGGTGGCTGCGCAGGCCGGCGAGGAGTTCGCGCAGTTGGCGCAGACGCGTGGGATCTCGCTGCGTTACGCCACCAGTTCCGGTCTGACCCTGATCGCCGACCCCGACGCGCTCCGTCGAGCTGTGGGCAACCTCCTGTCTAACGCCCTACGGGTAGCCCCCACCGGCAGTGAGATCGTCATTGGAGCGGGGCGCGAGAAGGGGTGGTTGTGGTTGGCCGTCGCCGACGCCGGGCCTGGAATCGCCGATGAGGATCAGCCGCGGGTGTTTGATCGGTTCTGGCGCGGGCGCCACCAACACGACTCAACAGAGCGCCACACCGGTCTGGGGTTGGCCATCGTGAGACAGATCGCCGAATCCCATGGCGGCCAGGTGCGTCTGTTTTCTCAGCTGGGGGTCGGTAGCACATTTGTCCTGTGGCTGCCGGCCGGATCCGACCGGGCTTCGGAGCCTGTGCCCCCGCACAATCCTCTTAAGACGAAACCCGCACCCCGATCTGAGCCCGCTACCACTGTCGAGGGCAAAACCCTGTAAGGGCGGGAACGCACGGAGTGGCGATCCGAACCGAGACGGCGCAACGGAGCAGGCAACCCTGGCCGCGATCACAGGCGCTGTGTGGAGCGTGCTTCGGGGACCTGACGGCAGACTGAGCCGTACCCGGGGTGTGCCGTCGGGCGACGGTCAGCGACTGCGGGCGTTGGGGCTAGGTGGCATCCTGCGCGAGCAGATTCCCCTCGGGAACCACGATCCGGGGCATGACGGTGGGAGCCGCACCCGCGGCGAGGCGTTCCTGCAGCACCTGCTCGTCACGGAGCGCGCGCTGGTATGCGGCCACGGTTCGTTCCGCGATCGAGGGCCATCCATAGCGCGCAGCGGCGACTTCCCGCGCCCGTCGCGCCAGGCGCCGGGCCAGTATCTCGTCGCTGAGGACAGAGCTGACCGCTTCAACCAACCGGTCCTGATCCCCAGCGGGGAAAGTCATGCCGGTCACGCCCGGCTCGATGAGCTTAGCGAGCCCACCGGAGGCGGCAGCGACCACGGGCGTGCCGGCGGCTCCAGCCTCCAGCGCGATCATGCCGAAAGGCTCATAGAGGCTGGGAACCACGACGCAGTCGGCCGCGCCAAGGAGGGGCGGCAGCTGGTCTTGGGAGAGGAAGCCGGTGAAGGTGACGCAGCGCTGCAGACGACGGCGTTTCACCTCGTCCCGGAGCGCATCACCGTGCGGCCCCTCCCCGGCCACTACCAGCCGGAGCCCAGGATGCCGACGGCGTAGCCGCGGCAACGCGGCGATCAGGTCTTGGACTCCCTTTTCGTAAACCAGGCGACCGGCATAGACCAGGAGCGGGCCGGAACCGGCGTACTGCTGCCGTACCCGAGCGATCGCGGACGAGGGGGCCTGCCAGGCCTGGATGTCCACTCCGTTGGGGATCACCTCCACCTTGCCGCCGGGCAGGTCGAACAGGCGGGAGACCTCCCATCGCATGTGGTCAGAGCAGACCAGGACACGGCGCGCTTCGTAAGTCAGCCACCACTCCACCGAATGGATACAGCGGTTGGTGTCGTTGGGTAACCAGCCCTGATGCCGGCCTGCCTCGGTGGCGTGCACGGTGGCCACCAACGGAGCGCCCAGATGGTGTTTAAGGGTGACCGCCGCGTGGGTGACGAGCCAGTCATGGGCGTGAACCACGTCGACGGGGGTGTCCACGGTGACCGCCAGCGCCGCCCGGGTGAGGGCGTGGTTGAAAGCCATCGTCCACGCCAGCAAAGTGTGGTTGGTGAGCGGGAACAACGGCGGATCCTCTGGAGCACGCACCACGCGTACCCCCTCGACCCGCTCGTCCAGAGCGGCTCCGTCACCGTACCGAGTCACCACGGTGACGTCGTGGCCAGCGGCGGCCAGCGAGGTAGCCAGAGCATGAACATGCCGTCCCAGCCCGCCAACCAGGACAGGGGGATACTCCCACGACAACATCAACACGCGCATCGCGCGTTATTGAACCGTATGTCGGTGTGGCCGTGAGCGGCTGGGATCTGGCTACGCCTCAGGGCCGTCGTCCGGAGGATGCTCCGCTCCTTCCCGGGCGGAGTTCCGAGGCGATGAACCATCGGCCCCGGATTCACGGCGCGGATGATTGTCTTCCCGCGCGGAGTTCTTAGTGGAATCAGACCGTCGCTGCCGCGGCTCCGGCTGTGGGGACAGACCACCAGCACCACGGAGCCGCATCCGGTCCAGGCTGGCCAGGAACTCCGGGTCGTCATCGGGTGCTATCGGACGCGGAGCGTGAGGGGCAGCCAAACCGGGCCGGGGACGGCCAGCCACGAACCAGGCGATCGGTCCTGCCAGAAACACCGCCAGGATGATCACGGTCCACAGCGGTCGAGGAAGCCGGCGCGGCGGCTCGTCTCGCCCGAGGCAGTCCACCAAGGCGATAGCCATCAGGGCGATATTGAGCAGGAACACGAACATGAAGGCGCGGGCCACCTTCATATCATGCCTTGTCTTACGCGCTGTGTCAGAGACCGCTGGGGAGGGTTCGTCCTTCAGTGGCGTTCCGTCAGATAGGCGAACGCGGCCGCGACAAGGGCCGCGTTGTCCGGGGCGATCAGGCCATCGGGAAGTTCGAGGGTGTCCTCCAGGCCGATCCTGGTGTCCAGATCGTTGTCGAGCGCCCACTCCAAAACAGGCCAGGCGGCGGCGTCCTGCCCGTGGACCAGCAGCGGGACCTCACCGGCCAAGGGGGACAGGGCCGCCAGCAAGGTCTCGACGGTGCCGATCGCGGCGGCGGGGTCTGAGGAGAGGGGCTCGACCAGGATCCGGGTACACAGAGGCGCCAGGCCGCTGGCCGCCAACCGAGGCGGGTCATCAGCGAACCAGATGCCCGGCTCCACCCCGATCCCGATATCCAGCAGGGTGGTGGCCACCTGTTTCCAGCCGGCCTCGGACACATTGACCGACGCGAAATCCGGCTGATCGGAGGCGGGGAGATCCGACCAGGACCGGATGAGAGCGGTACGCCGGTGGGGGTCAGGTTCGATCCAGGCGCCGGTGGTCACACCGACCGGCAGCTCGGGGCAGGCCGAGCGGACCGCGCGTACCGCGGCGCCTACGTCATCGGGGTGCAGGGACTCTCGGCCCTCGGCGTTTCGGGGGTGGATATGGAAGGCGCCTGCGCCGACCGCCGCGCATGCCGCCGCATCGGTAGCGAGGGCTTCAGGCGTGACCGGGAGACGAGCGTGGGCGTCGGCACCGCGCGCTCCGTTCAGGCACGCCTTGATCAGCATGAAGGCATGGTAGTGCCACCGGCACGTTCCACAAGGCTGATCAGGAAGCCAAACGGCGGCTCCGGCTCAACAAGGGGTGACTGCCTGGGTAGAAGGTGGGGCGACGGCGAACGGGTGAGGGTGAGCCAAGAACCGTGAGCGGCGTCTGGGAGCGGGGCGATGGGGTGGTGGCGTGAGGGGAAGTGGAACGGAGCGACCGGCGGGGGATTAAACACCCACCGGCCGCTCCACGTTTGAGAGCCGGGTGATTGTGAGCTCCCACAACCGACCATCCTGGTCGGAATAGCACCCCATTCGGTCAGGCTGTCTCACAGAAGCCGCGCGATATTTAGAAATGGGTGAGATGAAATAGCGGGAACGCAGCCGAGAATGGCGGACGAAAATTATTCGGCGCCATGGCCCGCAGGGGGTGTGAGGGGGCCGCAAGGTACGTATGGCGTGCGTTCATCGGTCACTGCGCGGGTCGGTTGGGGTGGGTCTTTGTCCAGGTAGTTGCCCTCCAGTCGGTTGTGGGAGCGCTCCCATGATGCCTTGGGCTAGCTTGCCGTGTCAAGGCCGGATACCTGGTGCGTTAAGTAGCTTGTCAATCGCTTGTTATGTCAACTGTCTAGTTGTCTCGGAAATCGAAGTGAGGGCTTGTTAAAGCGTGGCCGTGCACCTATAGTCCAGTTCCACGGAATCTGTTCGCGGCGTACCGCATACGCACGAACGGATCCGCCTCGGCACGCTTACCCGCAACGTCGGCTGTCATTGACAGTCGACAGAAAGATCTCTTTTTAGGAGGTACGGGTGACGCGCCGAGTGACCATGGGAGCGCTCCCATGGTCATGCGGGTCCGCATCGTGCGGGGCGATGCGCCGGAGCCTGGACCGGACGGACCGGTGCCGTCCTCAGAGCCCGCGGGAGGGTGCGATCGCGCAGCGCCGACGCGTCGCACCCTCCCGCGCCCTATCAGGCCATCCGTATTCAGCGCGCCGCCCCGTACTGATTGCCGGACCCTGTCCCCGTCCCCCGGCTCCATCCGGATTCCTGATCCCGGAGGCATACCTATGCTTCAACTCCGGCGCCCTCGTCCCCCACGGGGTGCACCGCGTGTGGTGACCGGCTTCCTCGCTGGCTTACTGGGGCTGGCGACGGTTGTGGTCACCGGACCGTTGACTGAATCCCCGGCTGCTGCTCAGCCGAGCCAGCCAAGGTTCAACTACGCCGAAGCTCTTCAGAAGTCGATCTGGTTCTACGAGGCGCAACAATCAGGCAGGCTCCCAGAGTGGAACCGCGTGAATTGGCGCGGTGACGCTGCCCTCAACGACGGTGCCGACGTCGGCCTGGACCTCAGCGGAGGCTGGTTCGACGCCGGTGACCACGTGAAGTTCGGCTTCCCGATGGCGTTCAGCGCCACGATGCTCGCCTGGGGAGCGGTGGAGTACCGGGACGCGTACGAGCGCTCCGGTCAACTGCCCCACCTGCTGAACAACCTCCGTTTCGTCAATGACTACTTCATCGCCGCCCACCCCGAACCCAATGTCCTGTACGGGCAAGTGGGAACCGGTTCTGTCGACCACGCCTGGTGGGGCCCGGCCGAAGTGATGTCGATGGAGCGGCCCGCGTACCGCATCACCCCCAGCTGCCCTGGGTCGGACCTGGCAGGGGAGACCGCGGCTGCGATGGCCGCCGCCTCGATCGTGTTCCGCCCCACCGACCCCAGCTACGCGAACACCCTGTTGCAGCACGCGCGTCAGCTGTACAACTTCGCCGACACCTACCGGGGCGTCTACAGCGACTGCATCACCGACGCCGGAAACTTCTACCGCTCCTTCAGCGGATACCAGGACGAACTGGTCTGGGGTGCCATCTGGCTCGCTCGCGCCACCACGGGTGAGGAGTCCGCGCGCTACCTCGCACAGGCTGAGGAGTACTACGACCTGCTCGCCAACGAGCCGCAGACCAACGTCAAGTCCTACCGCTGGACCATCGCCTGGGACGACAAGTCCTACGGCACCTATGTGCTGTTGGCGATGCTCACCGGCAAGCAGCGTTACATCGACGACGCGAACCGGTGGCTGGACTGGTGGACCGTAGGGGTCAACGGTCAGCGGGTCTCCTACTCCCCCGGTGGGATGGCGGTACTGGACACCTGGGGAGCGCTGCGCTACGCCGCTAACACCGCGTTCGTGGCGCTGCTGTACTCAGACTGGATTGACGATCCTGTTCGGAGCCAGCGTTACCACGACTTCGGGGTTCAACAGATTAACTACATCCTCGGTGACAACCCCCGTAACTCCAGTTACGTGGTGGGTTTTGGCAACAACCCGCCCCGTAACCCGCACCACCGCACCGCGCACGGCTCCTGGACAGACAACATCAACGAGCCGGCCGACAACCGGCACATCCTCTACGGAGCGCTCGTCGGCGGTCCGTCACGACCCGACGACCAGTACACCGACAGCCGCTCCGACTATGTGATGAACGAGGTCGCCACCGACTACAACGCCGGCTTCACCAGCGCCCTGGTGCGCATGTACGACGAGTTTGGCGGGACACCGCTGCCGAACTTCCCGGAGCCGGAGACCCCGGATGGCCCTGAGATCTTCATCCAGGCCGCGAACAACGCGACCGGACAGAACTTCACCGAGATCCGCGCCTTCCTGATCAACCGCTCCGCCTGGCCGGCCCGAGCGCTGCACAGGGCCTCCTTCCGGTACTACTTCACGCTCGATGGCTCCACCGTCGTCGACCAGATCACGGTGACCTCCGCGTACAACCAGTGCCGGACACCCGGGGCGCCGACCCAGCACTCGGGGAACGTGTACTACATCACCATCGACTGCACCGGCACCGTCTCGGCTCCCGCGGGGCAGTCCCAGTCGCGGCGGGAAGTACAGTTCCGGATCGCCAGCTCCGGTACCTGGGACCCCACCAACGACTGGTCCTACGAAGGGGTCAGCTCGACGCCGTCCAACCCGGTGACCGTGGAGCACATTCCGCTGTACGACGACAACGGTCAGCTGATCTGGGGTGAGGAGCCCGGCGGAGGCACGCCGGACACCACACCCCCGTCGGCACCGACCAACCTCACGGCGGGGACGCCGACGTCGACGAGTGTGCCGTTGAGTTGGTCGGCTTCGACGGACACTGGTGGGTCGGGTCTGGCTGGTTACACGGTGTACCGGGAGAACGGTGCGACGGATGTGGAGGTGGGGACGTCGACGACGACCTCCTTCACGGTGACGGGGTTGAGCCCGAACACGGAGTACACGTTCTATGTGGTGGCGCGGGACAACGCTGGTAACGTCTCTGCGCCGTCCGAACCGGTGACGGTACGCACCGCGTCTTCGGACAGCAGCGGTTGCTCGGTGGACTACACCGTGATCAACCAGTGGGATACCGGCTTCACCGCGAGCATCACGATCACCAACGGACCGACCCCGGTCACCGGGTGGAGGTTGAGCTTCGACTTCCCCGGCAACCAGCAGATCAGCCAGGGCTGGAACGCTACCTGGAGCCAGAGCGGCTCAACGGTGACGGCGACGAGCCTCAGCTGGAACGAGAATCTGCCGGCCAACGGTTCGGTGACCATCGGGTTCAACGCGTCTTACACCGGATCCAACCCGGCCCCGACGGCCTTCACACTCAACGGGGCCAACTGCACCGCGGTGTGAGTCCAGCTCCGGGGGTTTGCGCCGCTTTCCGGAGCTGACCCCCACCCGCGGAGCAACACCGGGGGAGACCAGTGCCGCACTGGTCTCCCCCAACTGTCCACAATGGCTTGATGTATCCAGTGGGATCGACGTCAGCAAGACGGGGATGGCGGGGTGCCGGGGTGTCGACCGCCGTCCTCGTAACGCCTCAGGCCCGGCCCGTGCTATGCAAGGCCACCGCGGTGGAGGACAAAGGCCCAAAGCCTCAGATGCTCATCTCCAGCCTGTACAGAGGTCCCGTGAACCCCGGCGAGCGGAGGGAGGCCTGAGGCAAGTCGTGGTCGTGGACATGAGCGTCGTTACGGCTGGGACTGAACACACGACGTATTGATCCTCACCAATCGTTGCGGAACGAGTCGGACGCCTCGGTTTTGGCTGGTTGAGCCGAGCGTCGCTGGTTGAGCGCGGCGCTACGGCGGCGTTTGGCACCTCGTACGGCCGGCGGCCTTGGGTCTGGACACCGGCGGCCTTGGGTCTGGACATACGTCACTCCTGCTCCATGCCTGCTCCGTGGCGCCTTCGGGCGATGCCGCCCCAGTCGACAGGAGGCGCTGCCGCACTCACCACCGTGCCGTCGCAGGAAACGCGGCGGTGAGAGCACGGTGGTGCGCCGGGTAGGTGACGGAGCGCTTGTACGACGCGGTCACGTAGGTGCGATCACGTGGGTGCGATCACGTGGGCGCGGCTACGCGGGCAGGCACACCGGCCTGAGCGAGTCGACACGATCGAGCCTGGTCATGTGACAGGGTGGGCTGAAGATCCGATGGGCTTGGGGTGCTAGCTACTAGCTAGTAACATTCGTGGTGCAGAGGCGAGAGCAGGAGAGGCGTCCGGAGCGATGAAGATCGTCGTCCTTGTGAAGCAGGTGCCGGACTCCGGTGAGGAGCGTTCGCTACGCTCCGATGACTTCACCGTCGACCGGGATGCGGCGACCAAACGCATGAATGAGCTCGATGAGCACGCCATCGAGGCTGCGTTGCAGCTGGTTGAGGAGCACGGTGGAGAAGTCACCGTGCTGACGATGGCGCCGGCCGACGCGCTGGAATCGACCGTCCGCAAAGCGCTTCAGATGGGGCCCGACAGGGCGGTCCATATCGTCGATGAGGCGATCCACGGATCGTGCGCCGTCACCAGCTCCGCAGTGCTCGCGGCGGCGTTGCGCACCCTGGAGTGGGACTTGGTGCTGTGCGGCGCGGAGTCCACGGATGGTCGAGTACAGGCGATGCCGCACATGCTCAGTGAGCGTCTGGACGTTGCGGCGGTCACCGGAGCCCGGAAGATCACCGTCTCCGGTGGGGAGATTACGGTGGAGCGCCAGGTCGACGACGGTTATGAGCTGGTGCAGGCCGCTTTGCCGGCGATCGTGAGCGTGTGGGACACCATCAATACGCCGCGTTACCCGTCCTTCAAGCTGATCATGGCCGCCAAGAAGAAGCCGGTGACCACGCTGTCATTGGCTGACCTGGGGATCTCCCCGGATCAGGTCGGGCTGAGCGCGTCGACCAGTCAGGTCCTCCACGCCGCTCCCCGCCCACCCCGTGAGGCCGGGGTCAAGGTCATCGACGATGGCTCCGGTGGTGTGGCGCTCGTGGATTTCCTGGCCGCCGAGAAGTTCGTGTGATCGAGGGGTGGACATGGCTGAAATCCTCGTTGTGGTGGAGACCACCGCCGATCAGGCGGTCAAGAAGGTCACCCTCGAAATGCTCACGCTGGCGCGCGGGCTGGGGGAGCCGGCGGCGGTCGTGCTGGGGGCGCCGGGCGCCGCACAGGCGGTGACGGGGACGCTCGCTGAGTATGGGGCACGCACCGTGTACGTGGCCGAGAGCGAGGACCTGACTCGTTACCTGGTGGCGCCTAAGGCCGAGATTTTGGCGCGCCTGATCGGGCAGGTGCAGCCTGCCGCTGTTCTCTTGGCCGGGTCCCAGGAAGGGAAGGAGATCGCTGGGAGACTGGCGGTCAAGCTCGACAACGGCCTTCTTGCGGATATTTCCGCGCTGGAACCCGACGGCACCGCCACCCAGGTCGTCTTCGCGGGCGGCACCATCGTGAAGTCTCGGGTCACCCGGGGCTTCCCGCTGGCCACCGTGCGGCCGAACTCGGTGACGCCGGAGCCGGCGCCGGTTGAGGCGCCCCGTACGGTGCCGGTGGACGTCACGATCTCTGAATCCTCCCGTAAGGTGCGGATTCTTGACCGGGTGGCGGAGCAGAAGGGTACGCGGCCTGACCTCACCGCCGCTTCCGTGGTGGTCTCCGGTGGCCGTGGGGTGGGAAGCGCCGAGAACTTCGCCTTGGTGGAGCAGCTCGCTGACCTGCTCGGTGGAGCCGTGGGGGCTTCTCGCGCCGCGACGGACGCAGGCTTCTACCCGCACCAGTTCCAGGTCGGCCAGACCGGTAAGACGGTATCGCCGCAGCTGTACATCGCCCTGGGGATCTCCGGAGCGATCCAGCACCGGGCCGGTATGCAGACCTCTAAGACCATCGTGGCGGTCAACAAGGATCCTGAAGCCCCGATCTTTGAGCTGGCTGACTTCGGGGTGGTGGGCGACCTGTTCAAGGTGGTGCCCCAAGCGATTGAAGAGATTCGTAAGCGTAAAGGGTGATTCGGCGTATTGAGTTCGTGTGACGGGCGGATGGCGATATCGCCATCCGCCCGTCTGTTTGATCGGAGTAGCTGGTGGTTCTGGTCGAGTGAGGGAATAGAGAGGACACAGAGGCGGACGACACGCCCCACCCTTTGGGATGTATGAGTGTTTTGGCGTTCATCTCTGTCGATGCGAGGTGTCCTCATACAAAACCGGCATTCAGACGCGTGAAGATACGTCGGTAACGGGGTTACACAATGAGGATGAAAGCGCCGGTCATGAGGTGGCCTTCACGACAGTCAGCTAAATACGCGGAATATTACGAGGATCGCAAACAGAAGAGCAGACAACGCGGTGCCGATGATGCCGGTGACGAGTCCAGCAACGGCCAGCCCGTGACCGTCTAGCGCACCCTGCGCCGCTCTGATCTGACGCAACGCCTGTGCGCTGAGGATGATCGCAATCACTCCACTGATAAGCGTGACGCTCAACAATGGCCAGAGGCAGACAAACAGGATACTGAGCGCGGTGGAGCAGACTCCCAGAACGAAGCCAGCGGTGGCGAGGCCCAAGATGGGAGGCCGGGAGAACGGCGCGGGGTAACCGCCTGGCGGAAACGCGTCATTCGGTAAATAACCAGGGCCGCTGGCAAAGTGAGGGGGATATGGACCAGCCGGGGCGGGAGGCTGCACAGGAGCCGGGCTGGCGGGCTGAGCTGAGACCTGCGGGTAAGGCGTGGCGGGTGGTGGAGCTGAAGAGGAGTCGGGGCGCCACACCGCGTCAGGGTCCTGTGGCATGTAGCCGCCGGGGTCGGAGGGGTGAGTGGTCATCCGCCTACCTTCTTGAAGCTTAAAAGCTATTGGGGCACAAAGGGCAGTCGGAACATAACGTTCCATCTGAGTGTCGGTCAATCAGCGTGGAACCATCTCTCTATACGCGTGAATAAGGATCATCCATATACACCTGTGAACGAGAGGCTGTGTGTACAGTATGTGATCGCCTCGCAACTCCACTACACGGTGGGAGGGATACACGCGAGCGTTGTGGGCGTCAGGCCGTTAGGCTTGCGAAGCGATGACTTATCTCGATCACGCGGCCACGACCCCAATGCGACCCGAGGCGTTGGAAGCGTATCTGTCGGTGGCGCGCGAAGTGGGTAACGCGTCCTCGCTGCACGCGACTGGCCGACGAGCTCGCCGTGTGGTCGAGGAGTCCCGGGAGCGGATCGCGGCTGCGCTCGGCGCCCGCCCCAGTGAGGTGATCTTCACCAGCGGCGGGACCGAGAGCGACAATCTGGCGGTCAAAGGGATCTACTGGGCCCGGCGGGCGGTCGACCCTCGGCGGAGGCGGATTCTGGCCAGTGCGGTCGAGCACCACGCGGTGCTGGACTCTGTGGCCTGGCTGGAACAGCGAGAAGACGCCGAGGTGACGTGGTTGCCGGTTGACCGGACCGGCCGTTTGGACCTCGCCGCGCTTGACGAGGCGTTCCAGCGGTACGCGGATGAGATCGCGTTGGTCACGGTCATGTGGGCCAACAACGAGGTAGGAACGCTGCAGCCCGTTGAGCAGATCGCCGAGATCGCCGCGGCGTACGGCGTGCCGTATCACACGGACGCGATCCAGGCGGTCGGGCAGGTGCCCGTCGACTTCAGCGCCAGCAAAGCCGCGGCGTTGTCGGTCACCGGTCACAAGCTGGGCGGGCCGACCGGAGTCGGGGCCCTGATCCTCAGGGCTGATGTGGCCTGCGAGCCGATCATGCACGGCGGGGGACAGGAACGGGACGTACGCTCCGGCACCCTCGACGTGGCCGGGATCGCGGCTACCGCGGTGGCGATCGAGGCGGCGGTGAAGACCCAGGCCGAGTCCGCGGCCTTTTTGACCACGCTGCGGGAAGAGTTGATCCGCCGGGTGGGTGAGGCCGTGCCGTCCGCGGTGCTGAACGGGCCTCGTGAGCAGCGACTGCCCGGCAATGCCCATTTCTCGTTCCCCGGCTGCGAGGGGGACGCGCTGTTGATGCTGCTGGACGCCCAAGGGATTGAATGCTCCACGGGGTCGGCGTGTTCGGCAGGGGTGGCGCAGCCCAGCCATGTGTTGCTCGCCATGGGCGCCGATGAGGATCTGGCTCGCTCCTCGCTGCGATTCAGCCTGGGGCACACCTCCACCCGGGCCGACATCGACGCCTTGGTCAAGGCGTTGCCGGGAGCCGTGGAGCGGGCACGGGCCGCGAAGGCTGTGAGCCGGCACTGAGGCAGAAGACGGCAGCAGCGGGAAGCGGCGGCACCGCACGGGCGTTGGCTACGCTCGATGAGGTCGACGCAAGGGGTTGAGAAGATGAGAGTGCTCGCCGCAATGTCCGGCGGCGTGGATTCAGCGGTGGCCGCGGCACGCGCGGTCGAGGCCGGTCACGAGGTGGTGGGGGTCCACCTGGCGCTGTCCCGCAACCCCCAGACCTACCGCTCCGGTGCCCGGGGGTGCTGCACCTTGGAGGACGCGCGGGACGCGCGTCGCGCGGCCGATGTCATCGGCATCCCGTTCTACGTGTGGGACATGGCTGAGCAGTTCCACACCGACGTGGTGGAGGACTTCGTCGCCGAGTACGCCGCGGGGCGTACTCCTAACCCGTGCCTACGGTGCAACGAGAAGATCAAGTTCGCCGCGGTCCTGGACCGGGCTGTGGCGTTGGGGTTCGACGCGGTCGTCACCGGCCACCATGCGCGGCTGGAGAACGGGGTACTTCGCCGCTCCGTGGACTTGGCCAAGGACCAGTCCTACGTGCTTGCGGTCCTCACGCCAGAGCAGCTGTCACGCGCCCTCTTCCCCCTGGGGAACTCCACGAAGGCCGAGGTTCGCGCCGAGGCCGCCGCACGGGGCCTGGCGGTGGCCAACAAGCCCGACAGCCACGACATCTGCTTCATCGCCGACGGTGACACCCGACGGTTCCTCGCCGAGAGGTTAGGGAAGCAGCCGGGCGACATTGTGGACGCCGAGACCGGTGAGGTGCTGGGGCGGCATGACGGGGCCTACGCGTACACCGTGGGGCAGCGGCGTGGGCTCGGGCTGACCCGACCGGCGCCGGATGGGCAGCGCCGCTACGTGCTGTCAATCACCCCGGTGACCAATACCGTCACGGTCGGTCCGGCATCGGCCTTGGATGTGGATCTGGTACGCGGTAAAGCGGCGGTCTGGCTGACCGAGAAGCCCACCGAGCCGGTGGAGTGTGTGGTCCAGATGCGGGCCCATGGGGAGACGATTCCCGCGACGGTCACCGTCGAAGGCACCGACTTGGTGGCCCGGCTGCACCGTCCCGCCCGGGGGGTGGCCGCCGGACAGGCGATCGTGCTGTACCAGCCCGATCCTGACGGAGACATCGTGCTGGGTTCGGCCACCATCGATCAGGCCTCACGCCAGTTGGTGAACACCGCCTGATGGGTGGCCAGCCGGTCCGAGCACAAGGTTCCAACCACATGAGGTGAGGCGTCCGGGCTCCGCGGCTCGCGGGCCCTGGTACGCGACGCGGCCGGCTGTGGTGCGCCGGGCGTGTGGTGGGAGCAAGGGCGCCGCTACCGTCCGGCTCCAACGGAGCGGGTAACGTCCGACGATGTGACCACAACCGAGCTGCCATGGCCGGCGGGAGCCGCCACGGGAGTGGGCTCCTTGCCCGGCACCGATATCGCTGAAGCGATCACGGTTGTCCTAGGTGAATTTCCGGACCTGCCTCACTTGCCGGAGCTGCCCGACCGGGGCCCCGGTGCTGAGATCATCGGACGTGGCGCAGGGCTGCTGGTGGATATGCCGGTGGAGTTGTACGCGGCGCGTTGGAGGCTGGCGGCGCGCCCCGGGCGGGATCTGCGGCGCACCTTGGACCTGATGGAGCGGGATCTGGACACGCTCACCGAGCGGGCGGACGGGTACTCCGGTGTCTTCAAGATTCAGGTGACGGGGCCGTGGACCCTGGCCGCTGGTGTGGAGCTACCGCTGGGTGGGCGCGTACTGCGGGACTTGGGTGCCTGCCGAGACCTGACGGCTTCGTTGGCTGAGGGGGTTGCGGCGCACGTCGCCGAGGTGGCGGCCCGGCTGCCCCAGGCCCGGATTCTGTTGCAGGTGGATGAGCCTTCCCTCCCGGCTGTCCTGGCCGGTGACATCCCCACCGAGAGTGGACTGGGGCGGCTGCCCGCCATAGAAGCCTCGGTGGCGGGGCAAGCGCTCAAGGAAGTGATCGACGCGGCAGGGGTGCCCGTCGTGGCGCACTGCTGCGCTCCTGGGGCGCCCATCGGGCTGTTCCGGGAGGTCGGGGCCACCGCGGTATCTGTGGACTTGGAGCTGGTGCGTACCGCTGACACCGCAACCTGGGATGTTCTCGGCGAGGTACTCGACGCGGGGATGGGGTTGTTCGCTGGGGCGATCCCCACCACCGGCCAGATAAGACCCGAGGCGGCCCGCCAGGCGGCGGAGCGGACGACGGAGCTGTGGCGCCAGCTGGGATTGCCCATTGAGCGGTTGGCCCAGCAGGTGGTCCTGACCCCTGCCTGCGGTCTGGCCACGGTCACCCCGCAGCAGGCGCGCGCTGCGTTGACCGCATGCCGGGAGGGGGCCCGCCGGCTGTTCCCAGAGTGATTTTTCGCGCTTCCCTGACCAGGCGCGACAGGGCGTGGCGATGGGCGGCGATACCGTCCCTACCCTGCGTAAATGTCATACCCGACGGCTAGTCTGCGACAGACTCAGCCGTACCGGAGGGGGCCGTGAACACAGTGCAGCGAGGCGACGACGTGACCGTCAGCGGGCAGCAGACCACGGAGCCCGAAGCGGCGGATCTGCCGCCGGTGGCGTCTGCACCGGGGGAGGAGCCCGGAGGGGCCGAGCCACCGACGGAGGCGAAGGAACGGCACGCCGAACTGGCTCGGGAGATCGACGAGCATCAGTACCGCTACTACGTTCTGGACGCGCCCACCATCTCCGACGGGGAGTTCGATCAGCTCATGCGCGAGCTGATCGAACTGGAGGAGACGTATCCGGCGCTGCGTACCCCCAACTCACCCACCCAGCGGGTGGGAGGCACCTACTCCACCCTGTTCACGCCGGTCCAGCACGCCGAACGCATGATGTCGCTGGACAACGTCTTCGATTTCGATCAACTGGCGGCCTGGGCGGCCCGGGTGGAGCGGGAGGCCGGTGGCCCGGTCCGGTACCTGTGTGAGCTGAAGATCGACGGGTTGGCCGTCAACCTGACCTATGAGCGGGGCCGGCTAGTGCGGGGAGCTACTCGGGGAGATGGCCGCACCGGCGAGGACATCACCCCGAATGTGCGGACCATATCCGATATCCCCCACGAATTGACCGGTACGCCGGAGTACCCGGTGCCGGAATTCGTGGAGATCCGCGGTGAGGTGTATTTCCCGGTCGCCCAGTTTGAAGAACTCAACGCACAGCTGGTGGCGCAAGGTAAGGCGCCGTTCGCCAATCCGCGTAACGCGGCGGCCGGCAGCCTCCGGCAGAAGGATCCCCGGATCACCGCGGAGCGTCCGCTGCACATCGTGACCCACGGATTCGGGCTGCGACGCGGCTTTGAACCGGAGTATCAATCCGAGGCGTACGCGGCGATCGCCGCGTGGGGACTGCCTATCAGTAAACGCTGGAAAGTCGTGGATTCCCTCGACGGGGTTCGGGAGTTCATCGAGTATTACGCCCAGCACCGACACGACGTCGAGCATGAGATCGACGGCGTAGTGATCAAAGTGGACAGCGTCGCGGTTCAGCGGCGGCTGGGCTCCACGAGTCGGGCGCCCAGGTGGGCGGTGGCGTTCAAGTACCCGCCCGAGGAGGTCACCACCAAGCTGGTGGATATCCAGGTCCAGATAGGACGGACCGGACGGGCCACCCCCCGGGCGATCTTGGAGCCGGTGAAGGTCGCGGGATCGACGGTCACCTACGCCACTTTGCACAACGCTTCCGAGGTGGCGCGTAAGGGTGTGCTCATCGGGGACACGGTCGTGGTACGCAAGGCCGGTGACGTGATCCCCGAGATCATCGGCCCGGTGGTGGATCTGCGGAACGGTGACGAACAAGAGTTCGTGATGCCCACCCACTGCCCGGAGTGCGGAAGTGAGCTGCGTCGGGAGAAAGAGGCTGATGTAGACATCCGGTGCCCCAACAGCCGGTCGTGTCCCGGGCAGCGACGGGAGCGGCTCTTCTACGTTGCCCGGCGCAGCGCTCTCGATATCGAAGTGCTGGGGTACCAGGCGGTCGTGGCCTTGCTGGAGTCGGGGGTGATCACCGATGAAGGGGATCTGTTCAGCCTCGACGAGGAGGCGTTGCGGCGCTGCCCGTTCTTCGTCAACACCGATGGCTCTCTAAACGCCAACGCCGCCAAACTGTTGGCCAATCTCGCTGAGGCCAAGCAGCGTCCACTGTGGCGGGTTTTGGTGGCGCTCTCCATCCGTCACGTCGGGCCCACCGCGGCGCAGGCGCTGGCCCGGCACTTCCGCTCCATCGACCGGATCGCCCAGGCCGATGAGACCGAACTGACCAGTGTGGACGGTGTGGGGCCGACCATCGCCACCGCCGTGCGGGAATGGTTCGCGGTGGACTGGCACCGGGAGATCGTGGAGAAGTGGCGGGCGAGCGGGGTGCAGCTGGCCGAGCCAGACGATGGTGGACCGCGGCCCCTGGAGGGAGTGACGGTCGTGATCACCGGCTCTTTGCAGGGGTACTCGCGGGATCAGGCCACGCTCAGCGTTCAGGAACGAGGCGGCAAGGTCACTGGGTCGGTGTCGAAGAAGACCACCTTCGTGGTCGTAGGCGACTCGCCGGGATCGAAGTATGACAAGGCGGTGCAGCTGAAGGTTCCGATCCTGGACGAGGCGGGGTTCGCGGTGTTGCTGGAACACGGGCCGGAAGCTGCCCGGCAGGTTGCCCGGATCGGGGAATGACGTCGACTGAACGAAGACAGGGAGGCATTGCCCAGAAGGAGACGCTTTCAGAGCTTTGAGTGTTTCAAAACAAAGTTCTGAATAGTTCCAGAAACTGGAGTGGATAGATTTCGGATATTCCCGATAGGGATTTCTCTCTGGATGAGACCTATTTTTGTCGCGATTAGATGCTTAACGTAACGTTACTCATACGTACAGTGCGTACCTGTCACGGATAGACCACACGTGCGGCAACAGAGTCCTCATTCGAGGACTCTGTACGCAATACTCCGAGTGACGCCCGTCACCGATTTCTCGGAAGCATCGTTGCTCCGAATGTAGGCGCGTCGCGATTGAGGGGGGACGCTCGCGCCGGTGGTGCGGCGAGCAGGGCGTCGGGAGGGGTGAATGGAGCCGACGTCGCTGCGTGACTCGCCACCACCAGGCCGAGCGTGGATCTTCCACTGTTATCTGGGCGCTGTCATAGCAGGCGCCACCGGAATCTGGTTGTCCCTTCTGCCCGGCCTCCCCGCCCAGCTGCGCACGGCACCGGTGGGGTTGTGGGTGCTGGCCACCCTCGCCGTTGTGACCGACAGGCGGCCCTTCACCACCCCTGGTTCTCGACAGTCCTCGACGGTCTACCCGTCGATCTGTTTTGGATTCGCCGCTTTACTGGCATACGGGCTGGGTCCGGCTGTTCTGATCCAGACGATGGCGGTCATCACCCGCTCCGGCGGACGAGGCCACTGGCTGCGTACGGTGTTCGCCATTGGGCAGTACACCCTGGCGTACGCGGCGGCCTCCACCGTTCTGAGGGCGCTGGGCGACCGTCGATTCACCCTCACTCATCCCCGCTACGCGGTGATCGTGCTGTTGGCCGTCCTGGCCTGGTTCGCCGTCAGTTGCCTGTTGGTAGTGGGAGCGACTCGACTGTGGTTCGGAAGGAGCAAACCTGGCCGTACGACACGGACGCGAGGGTATGAATCCTTGTCGCTCCTTGGGCTGTTGTCGGTAGCTCCGTTCCTGATGATCACGGCGCGCCACAACCCGTGGCTGCTACCGGTGATTGTGGTGCCGTTCCATGGGGTCCACCGCCTAACCCGGCTGTCGCAGGAGCAGGAACAGCTGTCGTCGCTGGATCCGTTGACCGGTCTGGCTAACCGCAAGGCCCTGCATTGGCAGGTCGCGGAAGCGATCGCCCTTCATCAGGACTGGGAAACACAGCGGCGCTCCGGGCGACGGTTGGCCTTGGTACTGCTGGACCTGGATCGCTTCAAGGAGGTCAACGACGCTCTGGGGCACCATGTCGGGGACCGTCTCCTGATCGAGGTTGGACAGCGGTTGCGCGCCGCGGTCCGGCGGCAGGACACCGTGGCCCGTTTGGGGGGCGACGAGTTCGCGATCCTGATGCCGGAGTTGACCGACTCTGAGGCCGCGGTGGCTCTCGCCCGCGGAATCCGGGAGGCGCTCAGCGAACCGGTACGGCTGTCTGGGTTGCCGTTGGACGTCACCAGTTCCATCGGCATCGCCATGTATCCCGAGCACGGCTCCGACAGCCCCACCCTGCTGCGACACGCCGACGTCGCGATGTACGACGCCAAAAGGCGGGGAGACGCCATTGCGGTCTACACGCCGGAGATCGACCACAGCTCCACCGCCCAATTGGGGCTCCTGGGTGATCTGCGACGCGCCTTGGAGCAACCCGACGATGGGCAGATCCAGTTCCACTACCAGCCGCAGGTGGAGATCTCCTCCGGACAGGTGGTAGGGGTGGAGGCGTTGCTGCGCTGGAAGCATCCGGAACGTGGCTACGTCAATCCCGAGGAACTGATCAAAACCGCTGAGCGCAGCGCCGTGATGCAGTTGTTGACGCTACGGGCGCTCGAGGAGGTAATCGCGCAACTCGCACGCTGGTCCGACTCTGGAATCGCGCTTCGTGCCGCCGTCAATGTCAGCATGCGTGATCTGCAACGCCCGGACTTTCCCGATCAACTCAGCAAGCTGTTGATCCGGCATGGCGTCCGCCCGGGCCAACTCCAATTGGAGATCACCGAGGGGGCGTTGATGGCCGACCCGGCACGGGTATTGAGCACCCTACGCCGGTTGGATCGGCTGGGAGTGGCGTTAAGCCTGGACGACTTCGGCACCGGCTATTCGTCTATGCGACACCTGCGGCAGCTTCCGCTCTCCGAGGTGAAGATCGACCGTTCGTTTGTGCTGGGAATGGCGTCCAACGATGATGACGCCGCAATTGTCCGCTCCATCATTGACCTGGCGGCGGCGTTGGGGCTGCGGGTAGTCGCCGAGGGAGTAGAAGAGGAACGGACCCGGCGTCGCCTGGCGGCGTTGGGGTGCGACGTGGCACAGGGGTGGTTCTACGCCCGTCCCATGCCGGCTGACGAGCTTGTGAACTGGATGGCTCGTTCCCGGGTGCCCCACTTGGTGGGGAGTCTGCCATCGATGGCGTCGCCGTCCGCTCCGTAGGCTCCGGTCAGCGGCGGCCACGGAGGAGATATCGGGCGTGGCCCGGATAGCGTTGGGCATAGACTCGTCCGGTCACGCGGATTGTCACGTCGCGTGGGCTAGTCGCGTATACCACGATCGAGGAGCTAGTCGATGGCCGCCATCTCCCGCGAGGAGGTCGCGCATCTTGCGCGCCTTGCGCGGCTCGCCGTGACCGAGGAGGAACTGGACACGTTCTCCGTTCAGCTGGACGTGATCCTGCAGTCGGTTGCCCGGATCGGCGAGGTCGCCGCCACGGATATCCCGCCCACGTCACATTCGGTTCCCCTCACCAACGTGCTGCGGGAGGACCAGCCCCGTCCGGGCTTGCAGCGTGACGCCGTGTTGGCTGGCGCGCCAGACGCCGAGGACGGGCGGTTCCGGGTACCCCGGATCCTCGACGAGGAGGCATGACATGACCGATCTGACGACAATGAGCGCGGCGGAGCTGGGACGTCTCATCGCCGCCGGTGAAGTCTCCGCCGTCGAGGTGACCCAGGCGCATCTGGATCGAATCGCGGCGGTGGACTCCGCCGTACACGCCTTCCTGTATGTGGATGCCGAGGGAGCGCTGGAGCAGGCCCGCGCCGTGGACGCCGCCCGGGCCGCAGGACAGGCGCCAGCCAGCCCGCTGGCGGGCGTACCGGTGGCGGTGAAGGATGTCATCGTCACCAAGGGCATCCCCACCACCTGTGCATCGAAGATCCTGGAAGGGTGGCGTCCTCCGTACGACGCGACCATCGTGGAGCGGATGCGCGCCGCCGGCCTGGTCATGCTCGGCAAGACCAACATGGACGAGTTCGCCATGGGGTCCTCGACCGAGTACTCCGCCTTCGGCCCCACCTATAACCCCTGGGATCTGAGCCGTATCCCAGGCGGCTCCGGTGGTGGCTCCGCGGCGGCGCTGGCGGCCCGGGAGGCACCGCTGGCGATAGGTACCGACACCGGCGGTTCTATCCGGCAGCCGGCCGCGGTCACCGGCACCGTGGGCGCTAAGCCGACCTACGGAGGGGTCTCCCGGTACGGGCTCGTGGCCTTCTCCTCCAGCCTCGACCAGGCCGGACCGTGCGCCCGGACCGTGCTGGACGCCGCGCTGCTACATGAGGTGATCGCGGGGTACGACGAGCGGGATTCCACCTCCATCCCCCAGCCGGTACCGCCGGTGGTGGAGGCGGCCCGGCGGGGCGCCGAGGGCGACCTGAGCGGGGTCCGCATCGGCCTGGTGCGGGAGTTCAGCCCCGAAGGCGCGGAGCCGGGGGTTGTCGCCGCCCTGCAGACGAGCGTGGAGACGCTCGCCAAGCTGGGCGCTGAGATCGTGGAGGTCTCCTGCCCGCACTTCTCCTACGCGCTGCCCGCTTACTACCTGATCGCTCCCAGTGAGTGCTCCTCCAACCTGGCGCGGTTCGACGGCGTCCGGTACGGCCTGCGGGTCGGGGAGACCCCCGACAGCACCCTGGAGGAGGTGATGGCCGCGACCCGTGACGCGGGCTTCGGGCCTGAGGTCAAGCGGCGGATCATCCTGGGGACCTACGCTCTGTCGGCTGGCTACTACGACCAGTTCTACGGGCAGGCTCAGAAGGTACGCACGCTGATCACGCGTGATTTCCAGGCGGCGTTCGAGCAGGTCGACGTGCTGGTCTCGGCCACCACTCCGTTTGTCGCCTTCCCGCTGGGCTCGCGGACCGCCGACCCGTACCAGATGTACCTGGCGGACCTGTACACCATCCCGGCCAACCTCTACGGTGGCCCCGCGATCTCCGTGCCCTGTGGATTGTCTGATGGCCTGCCGGTGGGCCTGCAGGTCATGGCGCCGACCATGGCCGACGACCGGATGTACCGGATCGCCGCGGCGTTGGAGTCGACCCAGGAGCCGCTGCTGTCCAGCCAGGTCCCGACCCTGGAAGGGAAGACCCGATGACCACCACCACGCTGAGTTTGGAGGACGTGCTCACCCGCTACGAACCGGTGCTCGGGCTCGAGGTGCACGTCGAGCTCGGGACGCGTACCAAGATGTTCTGCGGGTGCCCGACCACGTTCGGGGCGGAGCCGAACACCCAGGTCTGCCCGGTGTGTTTGGGGTTGCCGGGAAGCCTTCCGGTCGCTAACCGGGCCGCGGTCGAGGCGACCATCCGGATCGGGCTTGCGCTCAACTGCCAGATCGCTACCTGGTGCCGGTTTGCGCGCAAGAACTACTTCTACCCCGACATGCCGAAGAACTACCAGATCAGCCAGTACGACGAGCCGCTGTGCTTCGACGGTTGGCTGGACGTGGAGGTGGAGCCGGGGCGAACCGTACGGGTCGGCATCGAGCGGGTGCACCTGGAGGAGGACACCGGTAAGACTCAGCACATCGGTGGGGCTACCGGGCGTATCCACGGAGCCACGGAATCCCTGGTGGACTACAACCGCGCGGGCATTCCGCTGGTGGAGATCGTCACCAAGCCGATCACCGGCACTGGAGCGCTGGCTCCGGCCGTGGCTCGTGCGTATGTGACAACGCTGCGGGACGTGATCCGGGCCCTGGGGGTGTCCGACGTCCGGATGGAGCAGGGATCGCTGCGTTGTGACGTCAACACCTCCCTGCACCCGGTAGGGGCGACCGAGTGGGGGACCCGGACCGAGACGAAGAACGTCAACTCACTGCGTTCCGTTGAGCGGGCGGTACGCTCGGAGATCCTCCGCCAGGCCGCGGTGCTCGACGCCGGGGGGCAGGTGATCCAGGAGACCCGGCACTTCCACGAGAACACCGGTGAGACCTCCCCTGGACGGAGCAAGGAGACCGCGACCGACTACCGGTACTTCCCGGAGCCGGACCTGGTGCCGCTGGCTCCGGACCCTGCGTGGGTGGAGAAGCTCCGCGCCGAGCTGCCTGAAATGCCGGCGGTCCGGCGGCGTCGGCTCGCCGCCGCGTGGAAGCTGTCGGACGCCGATATGCAGGCGATCGTGAACGCCGGCGCCTTGGACCTCATCGAGGCTACGGTGGCGGCCGGTGCGGCGCCCGAGGCCGCTCGTAAGTGGTGGTTGGGTGAGCTGTCCCGGGTCGCCAACGAGCAGGGCGTGGAGTTGAGCGAGCTGCCGGTCACCCCGACGCATGTGGCTGAGCTGCAGACCTTGGTCGACTCCGGCCGGCTCAACGACCGCTTGGCACGGGTGGTGCTGGAGGGGGTTCTGGCCGGTGAAGGCACCCCCGAGCAGGTGATGGCCGCGCGCGGGCTGGAAGTGGTCAGCGACCTTGGTGCTTTGGAAGCGGCGGTGGACGAGGCGATCGCGGCCAACGCGGACGCCGCCGAGAAGGTCCGGGGTGGCAAGGTGGCGGCAGCCGGAGTCCTGGTGGGCGCCGTGATGAAGGCGACCCGTGGACAGGCCGACGCTAAGAAGGTACGGGAGCTGATCCTGCGCAAACTCGGCGTCGAAGGCTGACGTCTCACGCTCTCCCGGTGAGTTCATCCCCGGTGCCGGTCTCAACCAGCCTGTCAGACCGGCACCGGGGATCACACATGTCCGCCAGGACCCCGAACCTCCGCTAGGAGCGAGGCCTCTGTTAGGGCCGTGGGGCTAGCGGCCGTTAGGGGTGGATGTGCCGCTCGGGGCTGGAGAAGCCGGAGAGGGACCCGACGGCGGCGCTGAAGGGGATTCCGAATCCGATGGGGACGCGGACGGTGACGGAGCGCCAGGAGGGTCATCCAGAACGTGACGCTCCAGCGTCACCTCCGACTCACCCGTTCCGCCGACCGTGATGTCGTCATAGGCCCGCAGCACACCGTCTTGGCTGAAGTACAGGATCGACAAGGCCAACGGCACCGGCTCTCCTTGCTGGAGCCCGCGCAACCCAGCACCGCCGGTGGAGCCCTCCACCATCAGCAATGTGTCCCTGTCCAAGCGGGTAACGGAGCGCTCGTGCCGGTGGCCTGCCAAGACGACCGGCACCACTCCGTCCAGGGGAGCGGCGGAGGCCGGATCATGCACCAGGGCCACATGCACGGGCTCCTCCTGCTGTTCAATCAGCTCCACCAGACGCCGCGTGTACAGCCGCAGCCCGGCCTCGGTGTACTCGTCAGTGTTCCGGGTGCGCTGGTCGGGGGTGAAGCGAGGATCACCGATCCCCGCGATGGTCAGCCCGGCTATGGTCACGACCGAGTTGTCCAGCACCGTGGCGTTGGGGAACTGGGCGACCGCCGCACTGATGGCTTCTGAGTCGTGGTTACCGGGTATGAACACGTACGGGGCCTCCACATTCTGGATGCCGGCCGCGTACAACTCCCCTTCCTGCTCGCTGCCCCAGTCGGTGAGATCCCCGGTGTCGACCACGATGTCGATGTTGAACTGGTCGACCACGGTGTTGATGAGATCAAAGGCGGCCGGATTCAGGTGCAGGTCGGACACGTGCAGGACGCGAATGGTGTCGTTTTGATCGTCGCTGACCGGAAGCGTCGACACCGTGGTGTAAAGCTGGCTGACGGTGCGGACCAGACGCTGTAACTGCGCGGTGTATTCGTCGTAGCGGTCAGCGATCTGGCGTGCCTCACCGACCACGGCGGGCGCGTTGACCAACAGGCCCTGGTAGGTGGGCTCCTCGACCGCGGTGGGGCGGAAGGTGAGGATCCCCGCCGCTCCCGTGGCGCCCACCGATAGCACCGCCACCAGCGCGCTCCAGGCCACCCGTCGTCGCTCCCGGAACACTAAAAGAGCCAGCAGGATCGCTCCCAGCACAGCGGCTCCGGCGGCGGAGAGAATGAGACGGAGCATCCCGATCTCGAAATCCTCCAGCGCCGTGTTACTGGCCGCGATCACGCCTTCGGGGTCGGAGATGAGGCTCTCGGTCCGCTCCGGGTCCAATTCCGACAGGCGGATCGTCAAACGTGCAGGCCCATCATGGCTGTCAAGAATGAGCGCCCCGAACGGGGGAATCTCGATCGTGGTGTTCCCATCCACGGAGGGGGAGAGCTCGAAATCCGCATGGAACGGGCCGACGCTTTGAGTGACCCGCCCAGCGACCAGCAAACCGAGAACCGCGCCGAACAGGGCGACACCCACCACGGCCAGGACGTTGCCCAAGAAGGTGACGGTGGTGCGAGCAAGCGGGGAGTGGAGCACCGTGCGTACCCTCGCCGCTAGACGGCCACTCAACGGGCTTCGGACGGTCGACGTGGAGCGCCGCCGGCGTGGGGGCGGCGGTGGCGTCTCGGGCTCCTCAAGCGCGGACATGGCCCCATCATTACCCGTCTGTCGGGGCGGCGTCTCACGGCGTGACGAGGAGTATGCGACATCCGCGAGACCGATCTTGCGTGAATGGGTGAAAACTGTAGCGTGTCGCCGCGTATCAAGAGCGGTCTACACCCCCGGCTCCGTCGATGACTAGGCGGAGAATGCGGTCATCCTCAGGAGCTGGCTCTCCTCGGCCGTCACGGTTGGACGTGGTCAACCACACAGTGTTGTCCGGGGCTCGCACTACGGTGCGTAACCGGCCAAACTCATCGATCAACGCCGGGACCGGCGCCCCCATGATGCCGCCCTGGCCGTTGAGCTGGGCCAGGTAGAGCCGCTCGCCCCGTAGGCAGGCGACCACCAGGATCTCCGAGATGATCGCCGCGCCACTGCACGAGGACTCCGCCGTCGGCCACACCACGAGGGGGTTGATGAAGTCGGGGTCACTGCCTTGTCCCTCAACCTCGGGCCAGCCGTAGTTACCGCCGGGAGTGATGAGGTTGATCTCATCCCACGACACCTCACCGAACTCCGTGGCGTAAAGCCGGCCCTGCTCGTCCCAGGCGATGCCCTGCACGTTGCGATGCCCGTAGGAGTACACCAGGGAATTCGGGAATGGGTTGCCCGGTGCGGGCTCGCCATCGGTGGTCATGCGCAGGATCTTGCCGCCGAGGTTATCCACATCCTGCGCCAGTGCGGGAGAGCCGGTCTCTCCGGTGGTGGCGTACAGGTACCCGTCGGGGCCGAAGGCGAGTCGGCCACCGTTGTGAATCGAGCCAGAGGGCAGACCGGTCACGATCGGTTCGGGCGGTTCACCCAAGCGCAGCCGGGCGATTCGGTTGTCCTCCCGCGTCGTGTAGTAGATGAAAACGGTCCGATCGGTCTCGTACTGGGGGGAGACCGCGATTCCCAGCAGCCCGCCCTCTCCGTCGGCGTAGGCCTCCTCGATGACCTGAACCGTCTCAACCTCTTGATCGGGCGTGATCCGCAAGATTCGACGGCTGTCGCGTTCGGTTACCAGGGCGCTACCGTCCGGCAGAAAGTCCAGGCCCCACGGCACCTCGAGGTTCGAGGCGATCACCTCGGCGACCACTTCACCCTGTGGTGTGCTAGGCGTGGTCGACGGGGTGGGGAAGCGAGGCGGGGCGCCCGCTTCTTCCTCATCTGGCTCGCCGAAGGCGCAACCGGTCGCCAGAAGGCCGAGGACAGCGAGGAGGCTGACGAACCTACGGAGCTGGCGGTGCGAAGGCATCACACGCTCAGGGTAGACAGCTTTGTCTCAGCCTTTGGCAGTGGTTCGAGGTTCGGCTATCCGTAAGGTGAGGTGGAGAGGCACAGCGAGGCAGCCTTAGAAAATGTGATGCCTGGATCAGCGGGCTACACGAAGAAGGGAACACCGCAGGACTGGTCCGTGGTGGGCCGTTCCACGGGCTGGGAACAAACATTGGGAACACGATGACCTTTATTCCAGGACTTGGGTTAGTGGCGGGATTTGTGCAGACGGCCTCTCCGCTTTGGGTGTTGGAATTCACTGGGACCGGTTGACTGCCATTGGACGGGCGCCTGGTAGGGCCAGATAGTGCCTGTTGAAAGACAAATCGCGAGCGTCTGGAATGCCTCTGGGGTGTCCTGATCCAGGATCGTCGGTATCGAAGAAGTGATGACAATAGATGTTTGTGTATGTATAAGTGGGGCAGCGTCACTCACGAGACGCTGGGGAAGTAGGGCGGTGGTGAGGTCTTCGACTGACGTCTCTGACCGCAGATCCTAGTCTTTGATGCATTTGATTTGGTCTTCGCCGGCGCTTTGAAGCTGTTCGAAACGCCAGCGGTCGCTGGTCGGCAGAACATCTTGCCGTCCAGAACATGTCGTCCAGAACATCAGGTCATCCTCGAGTGCTGTGGTGCGGGTTCGCCAACGCTTCCACGCTCGGCGGCCCTTGGTGAGGATTTGTCGATGGTCGGGGAGCCTTTCAGGAGCTTCCCGGGAGAAGCGGCCGCGGTCAGCGAGGGATTGAGGCTCCTGGCGAGTCGTGGAAGCTCGTGTCAAAGGCGCCTGCTGCGCGCAGTCAGAGGGCCAAGTTCATCAAGATCGAGATTCGCTCATCAGGATCGAGACTCATCACCACGATGAAAACCTGCCCCACCGTCCGCCTCCTGCCCCATAGTCACGGTGAGCGTAGTTTCACCATGACAGATCAGAGTAAGAGAGAAATCAGGCAGGAACGTTACCGATGTCGGATTCGACAGTGAAGGAAGATCCACGGGCCAAGGAAAACGCGTATTGTCAGCCACTGTGAAGGTCTGGGTGTCCGATCCTGAAGGAGTAGATCTGCTCGGCCCGCTACCCGACGGGGTCACCGTAGAGGTGTACGACGGTGACGGCGCTTACCCGTCGGACCCGGCCGAGGTTGAGTTCTGGACCCCTCCGTTCCTGTCGGGACCGGAGGCTACGAGGCATCTGGCCCGGATGACCGGGCTGCGGGTGATCCAGCTTCCCACCGCTGGGGCGGAGATTTGGGTCGACAAGGTCCCTGAACGGGTGACGTTATGTGACGCGCGCGGCGCGCACACCTCCGCGACCGCCGAATGGGTGGTCGCGGCGATCCTGAGTCACGTGCGCTGTTTCCCGCGATTCGTGCGGGCACAGGACCGACGGAAATGGGACTACACCGCTACCGACACCTTGGACGGTAAGCGGGTCCTGATCGTCGGGGCTGGCTCCATCGGCGAGGCTACGGCGGCTCGGCTGGCTCCGTTCGGCGCGCGCGTAACCAGCGTGGCGCGGCGGCCACGGCCAGGAGTACACGGTGTCCAGGAGCTGCCGGACCTGCTCGGTGAAGCGGACATCGTGGTCCTGCTGGTGCCGCTCACCGACCAGACGCGGGGAATGGTGGACGCGGACTTCCTGCGCCGGATGCCTGACGGAGCACTGTTGGTCAACGCTGCTCGGGGAGCAGTGGTGGACACTGCGGCGCTCACCGCCGAGCTCGCCTCCGGACGCTTGGCGGCCGCGCTCGATGTCACGGATCCCGAGCCGCTACCGCCAAATCATCCGCTGTGGACGATGCCGAATGTGTTCATCACGCCCCACATCGGCGGCTCCGTTCCCGGAGGAGTGCGACGCATATACACCCTCGTACGAGAGCAACTTCACCGTTATCTGGCGGGTGAAGAGCTGATCAATGTGGTGCGGGACGGTTACTGACGTCACCGCGGCGAGGCGCCGGAGGCGGCAAAGGTGCACCGGGTGCCGCCGGCTAAGGAACGGGGAGCGGGGCGGACAGGTGTATGAGGCCCACAGGCTCGATTCCCGCTCGGTCCCCGGACCGCCAACGGTGGTACGCGCGTGAGCGGCCTCAGAACTGAAGCGGCGGCGTTGGCGTACCGCGGCGCCAACGCCGACCGCCGTCTCCGTTCCTGGGTGGGGTGAGAGTGAAAGTGAGGATCGGGGCCACGCTTGTGACGGCTCCGTACTGTCCGTTTTCAAGCCGTACTTAAGGAAGCGCCGTCCTTAAGACACCGCTCTGGCACCGCGATCCAGGACATAGATCCAGGGCATAGATCCAGGGCATATAGGTGCACAGAGGGGCGGCGTACAGGTCAGGGATCGGTGTGAGGGAAGCGTGAAGGCCCTCACGAGCCACCAACGCCTCTGACCAACACATCGCGGCGAGGCCTGACTAGTCGTCGGTGGCGTCCAGGGATTGACCCCCGGCCCGCAAGAGGCGGGGCAGGTCAGCGGGGGTGACCGCCGTCAGGCGTACCGATGTGTGGTCGCGGAGCTGAGCCGTGACCGAGGTGCGGTCCGTGGTGAACCCCACGATGTCGTCCCAGGCCAGGCGTTTGCTCTTCACCAGGGCCCGTACCGTCACCCCGTCGGTGTCGACGTCGACCCCTGACCGCCAGGCCCACAGCACCACGAGGATCGGTACCAACAGCAGAGGGCTGAAGTACCACCGCGCCAGGGCAAAGGGAGCGGCACTCGCGAAGCCGATCACACCCGCGCCCACGATGGCCATGTTGTGCCGGAACCGGATCTTGGGCTTGCGTGACACGCCCCGATCGTGCCACCTGCTTCATCCCTGGTCAGGACCGGGGTGGACCGGCTCCGTAACCGGTCGAGTCCCGGAATTTCCGGACTGATCATGATTAACTCAGGAAGGCGGAACGCTAGCGGGGGTCTTCAGGCGTAGCCGGAGGGGACAGCTATGCCCGGACGCGACATACACGGAAGTGAATTGCGGAGTCTGCTGCCTCCGTTTCTGTTGTTGTTGATCTTCGAGCGCCCCGGTCACGGATATGAGTTGATCGACCGGTTGGCCGCGCTGGGGGTGCCTGATGTGGAGCCGGGCCACGTCTACCGGGTGCTCCGTGCCCTCGAACGCGACCGATCGCTGGTCTCGGTGTGGGAGACCCGGGATCCGGGCCCCGCTCGGCGGCGGTACGAACTGACCGACAAAGGACGCGGTGAACTTCAGTCGTGGACCGCCCGCCTGACCCGGCTCGATCAGGTCATCGGGGCGTGTCTTCAGCGGTGGGCGCAGGCGCACGCCGCGAGCCGGGACGAACCGCCTGGAGCACAGGAGAGGAAACACAGGTCGTACGCCGCGGACCCCTGCGCCGTTTCTCGACTGTGAACGCTTCCCGACGTCGAACGGAGAACGATGGACTCAGCCGTGGTGCCACCGGTAATTCGCCAGGCATTCGCGCGACGGGTGGCTCCCGTGCGGACCCTGGCCGCCGACGCGGAACAGATCGCGCGTGCCTGCCGTGACATGGCCGCCCGCTTCCACTGCGGGGGCAAACTGATCGTGTTCGGCAATGGGGGACCATCCACCGACGCCCAACACATCGCGGTCGAGTTCGTTCACCCCGTGATCGTTGGTAAGCGGGCGCTGCCCGCGATCTCCCTCACCAACGACACCGCTACCCTCACCGGGATCGCCCGGGCGGACGGGTTTGAGGAAGTCTTCGCTGCTCAGGTGCGGTTGTTGGCCTCACCGGAGGACATTGCGCTTGGAATCTCCAGTGAGGGGCGATGCGCCAATGTGCGTCGAGGCCTTGTCGCCGCCCGCGAGCGGGGTCTGCTTACCGTCGGGTTGGTGGGGGGTGACGGCGGCGATATCGCCCGCGACGCGGTCACTGATCACCTCATCGTTGTCCGCTCCGACGACCCTTGCGTCGTCAAGGAGGCGCACGTCACGGTCTACCACATCCTGTGGGAACTCGTGCACGTGTTCCTCGAGCACCCCGGCGCACTGGAGCCGGAGGTGGCCCGGTGAACCCGCGGCGGGCTCCCACCCCACCCCCGCTGTCTACCGACACGTCAGATAACCCAGCAGATCCCATCGCCCCCGCGGCGTCCAGGCCGGCGTCTGCTGCTTCGTCGGACGCGGTGCCCTCCGCTCCGTCGGCTCCGCCTCGCTCTGCGACGCCGGACTCGGTGGTCCCCGCCTTCTCCGCTCCGTCGGCTCAGGCGTCGATGTCCGGGGCGGCCCCACCCCCGGTGGTTGCGGCGTCGACTGTGCCCGAATGCCGCGGCGACATGTGTATCACGTGCGCGGACACCGCGGTCGCCGTCCGGATTCGTGAGGTTAAAACCGGTGGGCTGGCGGTGGTCGATACAGAGGCGGGCCCGGAGGAGATCAGCATCGCGCTGGTTGAGGCCGCTCCAGGTGATGTGGTGCTGGTCCACGCCAAGGAGGCCATCGCCGTTGTGGAGTCGGGCCAGGCGCCGCGGACCGTCCAGAGTGAAGCCCGCCGTCAGGCGCGTGGTGAGGACCTCGGCGAACACCGCGCTCCGGTGCGTAACCCAAGCGGTACGCGGCCGGACAGAGACATCCGTGACGAGGATCGAGTGGAGATAGACGACCGATGAACGACCGTGGCACGGAGACGCTCGGAACCTTCTACCCGTTCCTTCAGACCCGTGCGGCCGATGTTGACGCACTCATCGCCGAGGCCACACGCTCCACAGCGGACAAAATCGCGGAGATCGTCGCCCTCCGTGAGTCCCTGGCGGTCACACACGCGCAGTCTCTGCTCGACTGCGCCCGCCGACTCGCCGCCGCGTTTCACGCCGGCGGCACGCTGTTCACGTTCGGGAACGGCGGCAGTAGCACCGACGCTCAAGAGGTAGCACAGCTGTTTCTGCGGCCACCGGTGGCTGGGCGTCCGCTGCCTGCCGTGTCGTTGACTCACGATGTTGCGGTCCTGACGGCGCTCTCCAATGACGTGGGATTCGACGTAGTGTTCGCCCGGCAACTAGAGGCGTTCGGCCGCGCCGGCGATATCGCGCTTGGGCTGTCCACCAGTGGTGGATCCGCCAACGTGCTACGGGCCTTTGACGAAGCCTCCCGACGCGGCATGATCACCGTCGGACTCGCTGGCTACGACGGTGGTCAAATGGCGCGGTCCGACGCCATCAATCATCTGTTCGTGGTGCCCACCACCTCGGTGCACCGGGTCCAAGAGGCCCAGACGACGCTCTACCACGTGTTGTGGGAGCTCACCCAACAGGCGTTGGTCGGCGAGTTGTGAGGTACCCGTGGTCCTGGTCAGCGGGGAGCGGGTGAGGATCCGCGTCGAGGGCGTTGTCCAAGGGGTCGGGTTCCGGCCGTTCGTGTACAGCCTGGCCCGGGAGTACGGCCTGGCTGGCTTCGTCGGTAACGACACCGGGGGAGTCTTCCTGGAAGCAGAGGGAGACCCCGCCGCGCTGTCGGCTTTTGTGGCGGCTCTCAGTCAACGCGCGCCGGCGCTGGCGCGCGTGGAACGGGTCACCGTCGACGCGGTGCCGCCAACGGGGCGGCCTGGCTTTCACATCATCCCCAGTGTCGACGGCGGGAGCCGGGGTACGCTGCTTCCACCGGATACCGCGACCTGCCCCGACTGTCTCGCGGAGCTGTCAAATCCGTCGGACCGACGCTACGGTTACCCGTTCATCAACTGCGTCAACTGCGGTCCGCGGTTCACGGTCGTCACGGATCTTCCCTACGACCGCCGCACCACGACGATGGTCGACTTTCCACTCTGCACAGCCTGCGCCGCCGAGTACGCGGACCCCGCCGATCGTCGTTTCCACGCTGAACCAACGTGCTGCCCAGACTGCGGCCCCACGCTACGTTTCCTCAACACCGCCGGAGAACCGGTGCCCGGGGACCCGGTGGATACCGCGGTGCACTGGCTACGGGCCGGCCGGATTCTCGCGGTGAAAGGGCTGGGCGGCTACCACCTCGCGGTGCGCGCCGCCGACGAGCAGGCCGTGGCGACCCTGCGTACCCGCAAGTACCGGGGGGACAAGCCCTTCGCGGTGATGGTCGCCGATCTGGAGGCGGCCCGCGCGTTGGTAGAGGTGACCCCGCCAGATGAGCAAGTGCTCACGGGGCCCCACCGTCCGGTCGTGCTGCTTCCACGGCGCCCCACCGCTCCGGTCGCCACGGCGGTGGCGCCCGGGGACCGGAACTTGGGCATCATGCTGCCGTACACGCCGCTGCATCATTTGCTGGCCACCCGACTTGGAGAACCGTTCGTCCTCACCAGCGGCAACATCTCAGACGAGCCGATCATCCACCGCGACGACGAGGCTCGACAGCGACTCGCCTCGCTCGTGGACGGCTTCCTGCTTCACAACCGTCGGATTCACGCACGCATCGATGACTCGGTAGTCCGGGTGTTCCGGGGCCGGGAACTGCCGATACGGCGGGCCCGAGGCTACGTGCCGACACCGGTGACGGTGCCGTGGCGCTTTGAACGGCCGGTGTTGGCGTGCGGTGCGGAGCTGAAGAACACCTTCTGCGTCGCTGAGCAGCGGCACGTGTTTCTGTCGCCCCACATTGGGGACCTGGAGAACTATGAAACGCTGCGCGCCTTCACCGATGGAATCGCGCACATGTGCCGCCTGTTCCGGATCCAACCGCGTCTGATCGCGCACGACCTGCACCCGGAGTACCTGTCGACGAAGTACGCGGTGGGGCGTGAGGATGTCGAACGGGGCGAGGTGGAGCTGGTCGGCGTCCAGCATCACCACGCCCACATCGCCTCCTGTCTGGCCGACAACGGTGATCCCGGCCCGGTGATTGGGATCGCTTTCGACGGCCTGGGTTTCGGGACAGACGGCACCCTGTGGGGAGGCGAGCTGCTGGTGGCGGACCTGGTCGGGTTTGACCGGGTGGGGCACCTCGACGCGGTGCCCATGCCGGGTGGAGCCGCGGCGATACGTGAACCGTGGCGGATGGCGGCGGCGTACCTGGATGCCGTCTACGGCGACGCCCTCCCCGACCTGGAGATCGTCTGTCGACACGCGGACCGGTGGCCGGCGGTGCTGGCGCTGGCGCGTACCGGCGTGAACGCGCCCCGAACCTCAAGCGCCGGGCGACTGTTCGATGCTGTCTCAGCGCTCTTGGGTCTGCGTGACACCGTCACCTACGAAGGGCAGGCGGCGGTCGCACTGGAGCAGCGGGCCTGTGCCGAGGAACGGGGCGGCTATCGAGTCGGGGACGGCGCGGATGATGACCATAGGCCACTGGCCGGGGTGGGGTACGAGCTGATCCGGTGTGTGGTTGAGGATGTCCTGTCCGGGGTGGACCCCGGGCGGATCGCCGCGCGGTTCCACCACGGCTTGGCGGACGCGGTGGTTCAGGCAGCGGAGGTGGTACGTGGACGCACCGGGCTGACCACCGCCGCGCTGTCCGGTGGTGTCTTCCAGAACATGTTTCTGCTTGAGCTGGTCGTGTCCGGGCTCCAGGAGCGCGGATTCCGGGTCCTGGTGCACTCGCGGGTGCCGCCCAACGACGGAGGGATTTGCCTGGGGCAGGCTGTCGTCGCCGCAGCCCGCGACCGGAGCCGGAGCGCCTCGGCGGTCTGACGGACCCGAGCCGTCGACCGCCGGCGCCTCCCGGTGCCGTCCGGTGTCGTCTGAGCGGTCCGAACAATGTGCGGATCAGCAGATCCGGGGCAGCGGGTCCCCGACCAGGGTGTCCACGACCCGCGTCCCCCCGAACGCGGTGCGCAGTAGTACCAGCCCAGGCGGATCGTCCGTGACGTGGCCGATGACCGCGGCCTGCTCACCGAGGGGGTGAGCCCGCAGCGCCGCCACCGCCGCGTCGGCGTACGCACCGTCCACTACGGCGATGAAACGCCCCTCGCAGGCCACGTAGAGCGGGTCAATGCCGAGGAGTTCACAGGCACCGTGCACCGCGGGGCGCACCGGTATGGCGGTTTCGTCGATGACGACACCGACCCGCGCCGCCCGCGCCACTTCATTGAGGACGGTCGCCACCCCACCACGGGTGGCGTCACGGAGCAGATGAACCGCACTGACCGCGTCCAGCAGAGCTCCGACGACACCGTGTAGCGCCGCGGTGTCCGAGGTGATATCGGCTTCGATGTCGAGCTCGCCGCGGGCGATCATAATCGTGACGCCGTGATCGCCGATCGGCCCGGAGACGATCACGGCGTCACCGGGCCGGACCTGCCCGGTCCCCAACGTGACCGGGCGCTCCAGAACGCCGATGCCTGCCGTGGTGATGTAGCAGCCGTCGGCCCGGCCCCGCTGCACCACCTTGGTGTCACCGGTGACCACATGGACTCCGGCGCGCGTCGCCGCGGCGGCCATGGAGGCGGTGATCCGCCGTAGATCAGCGACGGAGAAGCCCTCTTCAAGAATGAAACCGGCCGACAGGTACAGCGGACGGGCACCACTGACCACGAGATCGTTGATCGTGCCGTTGACGGCGAGGTCACCGATGTCCCCGCCGGGGAAGAACAGCGGTGACACGACAAACGAGTCGGTGGTGAACGCCAGCCGGCCACCGGCCACCGACACGACGGCTCCGTCGTCAAGCTCGTCCAGGATCGGGTTACTGAAGGCCTCCAAGAACAGCCCCTCCACCAGGGCGTGAGTCGCCTTCCCACCCGCGCCATGGGCGAGTGTGATCCGCTCGTCCCGCACCTTCGGCTTGCGTTGGCGAAGTTGTTCGATACGCTCCAGCACCCGCCGTTCCCGAGTGGCGTCCCCGGCCCGGTCGACCTCGTGTTCGAGCGTCATACCCGTGTCGCCTCCATGACTCGCCGCCGTGTGAAACGGCCGAAGTTGTAGTAGGCCGCGCACGCCCCCTCAGACGAGACCATGCAGGTCCCGATGGGGGTCTCCGGGGTACAGGCGGTGCCGAACACCTTGCACTCCCAGGGTTTGAGGACACCCTTGAGCACCTCGCCGCACTGGCAGGCCTTCGGATCCGCCACCCGCACCCCGGGCACCTCGAAACGTTGTTCGGCGTCGTACGCCGCGTACTCCTCCCGAAGCCGCAGGGCCGAATGCGAGATGAAACCGAGCCCACGCCACTCGAAGTACGGGCGCAGGTGCATGACCCGGTTGATCGCCTCCAACGCCCGTGGATTGCCGTCCCAGGGCACCACCCGGGTGTATTGGTTCTCCACCTCACAGCGCCCCTCGGCGAGCTGACTGAGCAGCATGTGGACCGACCGCAGGATGTCCAGCGGCTCGAATCCGGCGCACACCACAGGCTTGCCGTAGTCGCGGGCGATGAATTCGTACGGCCGGCATCCGATGACGGCGGAGACGTGACCGGGGCCGATGAAACCGTCCAGGCGCAGATCCGGGGAGTCCAGGATCGCTTTGATCGCCGGGAGGATCATTACGTGGTTGCAGAAGACGGAGAAGTTGTCGATCCCTTCACGGGCCGCCCGCAGCACGGTCATCGCGGTCGACGGTGCGGTGGTCTCGAATCCGATCGCCATGAAGACGACCTGACGGTCGGGGTTGTCCCGGGCGATCCGTAGGGCATCCAACGGGGAGTACACCATCCGGATGTCCGCGCCGGCCGCCTTGGCGTCGAGGAAAGAGCCCCGCCCGCCGGGGACCCGCATCATGTCGCCGAACGACGTCATGATGACGCCCGGTTGTTCAGCGATGGCGATCGCGTCGTCCACCCGCCCCATGGGGATCACACAGACCGGACAGCCCGGTCCGTGCACCAGGGAGACGGTCTCCGGCAGATAGTCCTCCAACCCGTGTTTGTAGATGGTGTGTGTATGGCCGCCGCAAACCTCCATGAAGGTGTACCGCCGTCCTGGTTCACACAACGCGGCGATCCGGGCGGCGAGGGCCCGGGCGGTTGCGGCATCGCGGTATTCGTTGACAAAACGCATGCGGGCACCGTCTCCTTAGGAGCGTTATCCAGAACCGTGGTCGGTGATCGGTGGCAGCGCTGTGGGGTTGGGCTCTGAATCAGGGCTCTCAGGTGATGTCGGATTCGGCGAGCGCACGCAATTCGTCGGTGTATGCCTCTCCGAGGCCGTTCAACATCTCCAACGTGGCCGCCGCCTCGGCTTCGTCGATTTTCGACAGGGCGAACCCGACGTGGATGAGTACCCAGTCCCCGACGCGTACCTCGTCTTTGTCGAGCAGACCGATGTTGACCGCCCGCCGGACCCCCGCCACGTCTACCGTGGCGAGATCGTCGCGTCCGGCGTGGAGGTCGACGATCTCGCCCGGAATCCCCAAACACATCGGCTCATTCGCCTCTTTCGAAGGTCACATGCTTCGAATCTTCAGGTAACGCCTCATCGCGGGCAGTTCTCGCCAGAACATGACGATGACCGCGGCGCTGACTAGTCCAGCCAGCACTGTCAGTGATTTGCGCATCGGTACCACCTCCGAGTCATTTCGGTTTGTCTGATCAGCCGGGCGGCAGGTTGGGCATGTCCGGCAGGATCGGCTCGTGATCCTTCGGCTGGACACCGGTTGAGCGACGCGCATCCACCGTCCCGTCGGAGTGGTGTCCTTTTTGGCGCTTCTTGGGGCTGTTACCCTCCTCCACCCCGGGGGTGTGCGCCGAGGCGTCCAGCTTGACGTCGGGTTTTCCTACTCGGATCTCCGCCATCGCTGTGTCCTTTCCTGTGGGGCGTTTCGTGAGTCGTCTCTGTCCATCCGACCCGTCCTTAAGCGTTGGACCAGTTCTGTACCCAGTCCGGTGACGGAGCGTGCGAGCGGTCCGGTAATGGGGCCGGGGTTGTGCTCCACTGATCGACTCGGTCGCACGGGGCGGCGCCCTCGGCCCGTTGGGCCAGCTCGTGGAAGAAAGCGGCGACCTCCCGCCACACCGCGCCGCCGGTCATCCCCCGCCAGTGACGGCGAAGCGTCGCGGTCAGCCGGTAGCAGTCATCCAGCGGGACCAGCCAGTACTCGTCACCGCCGCGGTCAAAGGAGCGCTCCGTGAGGCTCGCCTCCCCGGTGGCGGGAGAGCGGTCCCGGGTCCACATCAGAAAGGCCTCAACCCGGGCGGCCAGCCCGGCCAGGATCGGGAAGCGGGTCTCGAGGGCGCGCCAGACCGTCGTGTCGACCGAGGCTCCGGTCACCCCCAACGGGCCGGGATAGTGCGCCCACACCTGGCCGTCCTCCCGCTTCACGAAGCACGCCAGGCCGACCGGCACCGCGAGCCCTGCAGCCGACAGATCCGCCGCCCGGATGGTGGACAACCGAACTCGACGGGTGGGGATCAGCCGGTAGCGGTCACCGCCCGCCGCGTCACGGTCGAACAGCAGCGAACATGGTGTGCAGACGCACAACAGGTTCTCGTCGTGCCCGTCCCACACATGGCGGTGCTGCGCGTCGATGACACCGGCGCACATCCCGCAGCGCTCAACCGTCGACAGGCGACGCTTGGCCGCTCGCTCGATCACCCGGCGCAGCGCCTCCGTCATCTACCGGCACCCCCCTGTGCCGTCTTCGCGGACCCCGCCGCAAGGACGGCGGGCGTACCCTGGGTCGCTTCGGCTCCGTCGGTGCTGGCGCCACGCTGGGGTGTCTCACCATGCCCTGCCGTCTCGCTAGGGGCGGCCACGGCGGTGGCGGTACCGGCGGTCGCCTGTACTGCAGCGGCCTGTCCTGGCCGGTGGCGCAGGGCGGTGACCGGAATCAGCGGCGGGGCCGGCGTGGCCGTGACCACCTCGACGTCGGACAGCTCCGGCGCCACCGTCAACACCTGCTCCCGGATCAGGTCGTGCGGCACGGCAGCGGAACCACAGTGGCCGCACGACCTCGTCGAGACGGTGAGCTGCGCGACGCGGTCCCGGACAGCGATCTGCTTGATCTCCACCCCCTGGGACCGCAGCGCCGGCCGGAGATCGTCGACCGCGCGGATGACGCGCCGCTCCACCGAATGCGGGTGGATACGGTGCAACAGCAACAGGTGTCGCAGCAGCTCGTCGTCGGTGAGGCGATCGAGCAGCCCGGGAGCATCGGCGGCATGGTCGACGACGCGGGCCAGCGCCTCGCCGTAGATCCCGGTCAGGCCCTCGAGGGCCTCCATGGCCAGCTCGGCGGTACGCCCAGGAATTCGCTCCAGCTGGGCCAGCCTGTCGTCCAGCCGCATCAGCAGCTGTTCGACAGCGGCGTCACCGAGGCGCTCGGGCCCTGCGTGGTCAGCCATGGGAGGCGCCGAACATCGGTGAGTGGATCTTTTTGAGGGTACGCCCGCCCCCGACGTACATATGCACCCCGCACGGCAGGCACGGATCGAAGCTGCGTACCGCGCGCATAATGTCGATGCCTTTGAAATCGTCCGGTCCGTTTTCCTCGAAGATCGGGGTGTTTTGAATCGCGTCCTCATACGGGCCGGGCGTGCCGAAGCTGTCGCGTGGACTGCCGTTCCAGGGAGTCGGCGGATAGGGGTGATAGTTGGCGATCTTGCCGTCCCGGATCACCAGGTGATGGGATAGCACGCCCCGGACCGCTTCATGGAAACCACAGCCGATAGCCTCGTCCGGCACCTCAAAGTTGGTGAAGACCTTCATATCACCGCCGCGGACCCGCTCCATGGCCCGTTCCAGGAAGTACAGCGCCATCGCCGCCGCATAGGCGATGAAGTAGGCCCGGGAACGATCCCGTTCGATGGCGTTCGACCAGGGCGGAATGCGCCACTCGAACGTCATCTCAGGGAGCTTCTCGCTCTTCGGCAACGAGATCTGTACGCTGTGTCCGGTCGACTTGACATATGGGGTGTTCACCATATTCGCCAACGCGGTCACGTACAGCCGGGCGAAACAACCACCCCCGGTGTCCAACGCGAGGTGTTCACCGGTCTCCTTGTGGAACCAGCGCGGGCTCATCACCCAGCTGTATTTGTCATTGAAATCGCGCTTGCCGGGGTCGGGCAGCGTGGTCTGGTTCCACGGGTGCCGAATGTCGACCGGGTTGCCGAGCGGGTCCCGGGTGACGAAAGGCTCCTCATCCACCCAGTCCCGGTAGTAGGAGCTGCCCAGCAGAATGCGGATGCCGAGATTAATGTCGATCAGATCGGTGGTGATCAATTGGTCGTCGACGACGATGCCGGGGGTGACATACATCGCCCGTCCCCATTCGGTCATGGTCTCGTAGCGATAGTCCACGACCTCGGGGTCCTGGAACGCGCCCCAACAACCGAGAAGAACACGGCGACGACCAACCTCCTCGTAGCCAGGCAGGGCCTGGTACCAGAAGTTGAAAATGTCGTCGTTCATGGCGACGGCCTGCTTGATGAAGTCGAGGATGCTGATCAGCCGGCTGAGGTAATCGGTGAACACCGTCGGCTCAGGCATCGTGCCGACCCCGCCGGGATACACGGTCGACGGGTGGACATGCCGCCCTTCCATAAGGCAGAACATTTCCCGCGTGACGCGGCTGACCCGCAGCGCCTCTTTGTAGATCTCGCCCTCGAAGGGGTTGAAAGCGCGCATCAGGTCGGCGATCGTTCGATAGCCGTGAATGTTCCGGTTTGGCGCCTCGGTGTTTTCGGCCCGGGCGAGCACACTCGGATTGGTCTGCCGGACCATCGCTTCGCAGAAGTCGACGAAGACGAGATTGTCTTGGAAGAGAGTGTGGTCGAACATGTACTCGGCGGCTTCACCGAGATTGATGATCCACTCCCCGAGCGGGGGATTTTTAATGCCGTACGCCATGTTCTGCGCGTACACCGAGCACGTGGTGTGGTTGTCCCCGCAGATACCGCAGATCCGGCTGGTAATGAAGCCGGCGTCACGCGGATCCTTACCTTTCATAAATACCGAGTAGCCACGAAACAACGATGAGGTGGTGTGGCACTCGACCACTTCACGATTGGCGAAATCAATCTTCGTGTAGATACCGAGGTTCCCGATGATCCGAGTGATCGGATCCCACGCCATCTCGGTGAGCGTGCCGCCCGGCCCGCCGGCGGCCCGCCGTTCCTCCGTCGCTGTCACTGTCGCTTCCTCCCTTGACTGTCAGCGGACTTGTGCCGGAGTGACTCCTGGGCGCCAGCGCGGGTCGTAACCACTGGTCAGAATCGGGCGGTTGTGATGCCACTTCGGTTCTTTATTGGTGGTGACGTTGGTAAAGCCGCGCATCCTGCGGATAAAGACGCCGTAGGGCTTGATGAGCATCGACGACAGACTGCTGCCGGGAGGAGCGTCCATGAAAGGCATGAATTTGTCGGGGAAACCGGGCATGGTACAGCCGATACAGATACCCCCCACATTGGGGCAGCCGCCTATGCCGCCCATCCATCCCCGTTTCGGAACATTGCAGTTGACGACCGGGCCCCAGCAACCGATCTTCACCTGACACTTGGGTGAGTTGTAGTCCTGAGCGAAGTCGCCCTGCTCGAAATAGGAGCCTCGGTCACAGCCCTCGTGCACCGTCTTACCGAACAACCACTGGGGCCGCAGCATCGAGTCCAACGGGGGAGGCGGCGCTGACCCGGCGGCGTGGTAGAGCACCCACGTGAGGGTCTCCATGAAGTTCTCCGGCTGAATCGGGCAGCCGGGGACGTTGATGATCGGTAGCCCGCCCCAGGAGCGGAAGTCCCATCCCAGGTAGTCGGCCAGCCCCATACAGCCGGTCGGATTGCCCGCCATGGCATGGATCCCGCCGTACGTCGCGCAGGTGCCGACCGCCATGACCGCCCATGCCTTGGGTGCCAAATGATCGATCCACCAGTTCAGGGTCAGCGGTTCACCGGTGATCTCGTCGTTGCCGAACGACGACCAGTACCCGTCACCGTTGATCTTCTCGTTGGGGATCGAACCTTCGATGACGAGGATGAACGGCTCGGCCATCTCCCCCCGGGCCGCCATGCGATACGGGGCGAGGAACTCCTCACCACCGACCGTCGGTGACAGCACCTTGTTGTACAGGTTGACCTTCGGCAACCCGGGGACGAGGCCAAGCACGATGTCCTCGATCGACGGTCGGTCTGAGGCGGTCATCGCCACCGAGTCTCCGTCGCAGCTCATCCCCTCGGAGATCCACAGGATCGTGATCTCGTCGAAACCGGTCGTCCGCGACGTTTCCGCGGACGACCGCGTGTCGGTGTTCCCCGTTCCCCGCCTCATGTGTGGCCTCCCTCGGCTCCGGTCCGACCCTCGTGGCGGACGCGGCCGTCAATCCGGTTGAGCAACGGTGATCGACTCCAGCACGACGTGCTCATCGCCGGTGATCTCGATGTCGACACCCCCACAGCGGGGGCAGGCGACCAACGCCAGGTGATCGGAGACCGCTTCCGAGCCTCCGCATTCGCGACAGCTCACCATCATCGGCTCCAGGACCAGGTCGACGGTGGCGTCTTCCAGCACCGTCCCGGCCGCCGCGAGGCGGATCCCCTGCGTGACGACCTCCGGGGCGACGACGTGGCCCCCGATCCGTACCCGCAGGCCGGTCACCCGGCGGCCGGCAGCCCGGCGCAGCGCGGCGTCCACAATCGATTCGGACAGTCCGAGCTCATGCATCGGTGGCCACCTCACCCACGGGCGCACCGGGCGCGGTGGGGTACGCGGTGGCGCACACAGCTTCGGCGGCGTCCAGACGGGCGGCCTCGGCATGGGCCACTTCGATGACCGTGCGTACCGCCTCGTCGAGTGCGTTCCGCACCGCGGGTGACAGTTCCATGCGCTCCTCCAGTACCGCGGGTTGACAACCGACGACCAGCACGCGGGTCACTCGGCCACCTAGACCGCGCAGCAGACGGAGCACCGACTCCGGATCCATACCGTGTCCGTCGGCGACGGGCGCCTCCAGCGCCTGCGACGGTTGCGGCATCCAATCCGGGTTGTCGAGATCCACGTCCAGGACCGCTACCGTCCCCGGTGGCTCACCCAGGGGGAGGGCGTCCACTATGACCAATATGTCGTGTCGGCCTTCGAGCAGATCGTAGGCCAGGTGCAGTCCTCGGATGCCGTAGTCCGCGATATCTACCCGCTCCGGTAGGGCGATGTCGCGCATCCGGCGTACCACTTCGACACCGAAGCCGTCATCGCCGAGGAAAACATTGCCGATACCGGCGACGAGGATCCGGCCGGCTCCGGCGGAGCGGCCGGTGGCGTCGGTGCGGGCGGCTCCGTGGGGGACGTCGCCGGCACCTGGGGCCTTTGACGCCGCGGGATCCGCTCCTGTCGAGATCACGGGGCCGCCACCTCCCCCGAGGGCAGCGGTTCTACTTCCTCCGGACGGAAGTGGCGCAGACGCCCGTACCAGTGGTGCAGATCTGCGCCCGGATCGTCGTCCACCGTGACCGCGAGGAACCGGGTGCCGTCCACATCGACGAGGACTTTTTCGACCCGCCCCGTCCGTCCATCCAGGAACATGTCGTGGGCGTCCGTGCCGCGGGCGCGGGGCCGCAACCGGACTCGGCTTCCCTTGCCGAGGGGCACCCCGGCGACGGTGACTGTGGCACCGTCTGGTGATACGGCAGCGTTTACCTCCTGCTCCCACCACGCTGCCGCCGGGTCGGCCGCCTTCGTGTCCTGCCGCACCGGCCGCAGGGAGCGGATGGCTCCGTGCAGCCGTTCGAACACCTCCGGAGGCATGGTGTCGACTCGGTCGATGATCTCGGCCGCGCGGGGATCGGTGGCGTGCGCCTCTCGTTTCTCGGCATCGGTCAACGTCAAGGTCCGAAGCGACAGGATCTCGTCGATCTCCGTCGCATCGTGCAGATCACCCGGGCTCTCCGGTGCGATACGCGGGTGGTCATACAGGATGATCGGCGAGGACAGCACGAGGTCCGCATTGCCCGGTGGACCGGCCAAGACTGGAAAGGTGTGAACGTTACGGCACCGTTCGGCCGTCGAAGCGGCCCATGCGGGCGGGTCCAGCTGCGACAGAAACCGGCCCTGATCGATCGACAGCAAAGTGTGAGTCGCGATCAGGCCACGCCGCAGCGCCGCCTCACGCGACGCCTGCAGATCGAGTGACCTGTCGGTGTTCTCGGTCCGCACCGTAAGGCGCAGCAGTGCGGGCGGCTCCTCGCGGGCGGCGGAGACGGTCACCAGCGCCGTCACGGGCTCACAGCGGCGTGTCACACGGCCGACCAGCTCGCCCCGCGGATCGGACAGGGGCGTGACGTTTTCCGCTTCAGGCACCGACACCTCGAACCGGTGCACGGAGCGGAGCAGCTCGGCGAGGGAGACCGTGAACTCAAACCGGCGCGGGACCGCCTCGTCGAAGCTGGTCTCGATGCGGTCACCGATCTGTAGTGTGTCGACCGGCCGATACGCCCCATCCGGCAGGCGTTCCTCAACCGATCTGCGCTGCACCTGCAGGAACCGCAGCAGGAGACGGAGCGTCGTGGCCGTGGGCGCCTCCAGCAGGCACTCGGTCTGTTGCCACCACGACTCGGCTGATCCAGCGACGCCCTCATCGGTCAGGCCATGCGCCCGCGCCCACTCCGGTGGCAAAAGCAGGCCGAACTGCCAGCGCACCCGGTTTTTGCCAGAGGAGCGGCGGTACGGGTACAGCAGGTACCCCTCGTACAGGATCGCGTCCGCCACGGCCAAGGCAGCGTCAATACCGGCGCCGGGTGTCCGCATGGTGTCTCCCTGGGAGTCCGGGCGTACGGGGCGCCGTCGCGCCCAATCGCTGTTATCGACGCTGCTGGTCTAACCCATTTACCCGGATGGCGGTAAGTGTCCACTGCACATAGGTGACAGCGATCCATGCGCAGGGAGACGTTTGTGCGGAGCGCGCCAGGCGGGGCCACACCGGGCTCGGACTCGGTCCATTCGGACTCGGTTCATCGGGGCGGGCGGCCCGGGCGTGGCGACACGGATACCTGGGCGGACAGGGGTACGCGGACCGCGTACCCCTGTGGGAAGCCTGAGGTGGAGACGGGTCAGGCAGGAGTCGGCGCCCACCCGGGCATGGGGTAGGCCGCGAGCAGTTCCCGGACCTCGCCCCGAATCCGCGTCAGGGTCGCCTCATCGTCCTTGCGCGCCGCCTGGATCGCTTCATCGATCCACGCCGCGATCTGCGGCATCTGCTCCTCGGTCAGACCCCGGGTGGTCACGGCGGGTGTCCCCAGCCGGATCCCCGACGGGTTCCAGGGCTTCCGTGGGTCGTACGGGACCGTGTTGAAGTTCAGTTCAATGCCAGCGCGGTCGAGGGCCTTGGCCGCTGGCTTTCCACCGATCTCCTGACGCGTCAAGTCGATGAGGATCAGGTGGTTGTCGGTGCCGCCCGAGACCAGGTCGTAGCCGCGTTCGATGAGCGCGGCGGCGAGGGCTTTGGCGTTGGCGACTGTCTGGTGCGCGTACCGCCGGAAGTCCGGAAGGGATGCCTCACGCAGCGCGACCGCGATACCGGCTGTGGTGTGGTTGTGCGGGCCACCCTGCAGGCCGGGGAAGACAGCCTTGTCCAAGGCGGTGGCGTGCTCCGCGGTCGACATCAGCATGGCGCCCCGTGGACCCCGCAGCGTCTTGTGTGTGGTGGTCGAGATGACGTCGGCGTACCCGACCGGGGAAGGGTGGGCGCCGCCGGCGATCAGACCGGCGATGTGGGAGATGTCGGCGACCAGGATCGCCCCGACCTCACGCGCGATCTCGGCGAAGGCGGGGAAGTCGATGGTGCGAGGCAGCGCGGTACCACCGCAGAAGATCAACTTCGGGCGCTCGGCGCGGGCCAGGTCCCGAGCCTGATCCAGATCGATACGGCCGGTGTCCCGCCGGACGTGATAGTGCACCGGCCGGAACCATTTACCGGTGATCGATACCGGGGAGCCGTGGGTGAGGTGACCGCCGTGGGCCAGCTCCACCGACATGATGGTGTCACCAGGGGACGCGAAGGCCAGGTAGATCGCCAGATTGGCGGGGGAGCCTGAGTAGGGCTGAACGTTGACGTGCTCGACCCCGAAAAGCGCCTTGGCACGCTCGATCGCCAGCTCCTCGATCGGGTCGATGACCTGTTGGCCTTCGTAGTAACGCTTACCGGGGTAGCCCTCGGAGTACTTGTTGGTCAGAACACTGCTACAGGCTTCCAGCACCGCCGTAGAGACGTAGTTCTCAGACGGAATCAGGCGAATCGTCTCAAACTGTCGGCGGGCCTCGGCTTCGATGAGAGTAGCGACCTCCGGATCGTTACGGGTCAGATCCGGAAGCGGCGGCTGATGCATCGCGACCTCCACACGATCGGTGGCACGCCAGGGCTCCGACGGCGTGCCATGGGTTTAATGGCACGTCACTTGACAGCGGCACCCAGGCGCGCGGCACCGCGTCACGGTCGCTCCCCGGTGGTCGTTTCCACCTTGGTACGCCAGTCGCGATATTCCCGAGTAGTCTACGCCGCTGCTCAAGACTTGCTCGAAGCACAGCCAACTCGACGTGCGGCCCACCGGGCCGGGGCCGACTGTGCCGCTCCGCCCTGCCTGTTCGGCCGTACCCACGCCCACGCTCCGCCGGTATCCGCGCGGCCCACAGGCTCCCCGGTGCGGGCCTGACAGGACCTCCGTGAGGCCGCGCGGGACGGCGCAGAAGGAGCAAGGCCTGACCTGATGTTTTAGGTGTGAGGGACAGCCGCGACCTCGACAACTCTCGATCGCTGAGGCAGCTTTCGATAACTGAGGTGCGGCGTGTCACGGTTACGGGACGCGGCGTACCGCGCCGTCGCTGGCCGAGGTGGCCATGGCCGCGTACGCCCGCAGCGCCGCTGAGATCGGCCGGTTCCGGTTCACAGGGGTGTACGGCTTGTCCCGCGCCTCCTGTGCCGCGCGTCGCCGCTCCAGCTCCTCGTCGGACACCAACAGCTGGATACTGCGGGCGGCGATGTCGATGGCGATCTCATCGCCGTCGACCACGAGGGCGATCGGCCCGCCTGACGCGGCTTCCGGAGAGATGTGGCCGATGGACAAACCGCTGGTGCCGCCGGAGAACCGGCCGTCGGTGATCAGAGCGCAGCTCCGTCCCAGCCCCTTGCCCTTCAGGAACGAGGTCGGGTACAGCATCTCCTGCATCCCCGGGCCGCCACGAGGCCCCTCGTAGCGGATCACGACGACGTCGCCGGGCTTGATCTGGTCGTTGAGGATGGCTTCGACGGCGGATTCCTGAGATTCGAACACCCGGGCGGGGCCTCGGAAGGTGAACACCTCCTCCGGCACACCCGCGGTCTTGACCACACAGCCGTCCGGAGCCAGGTTGCCGACCAGCACAGCGAGCCCACCGTCGGCGCTGTAGGCGTGGGCGACGTCGCGGATACAGCCGTTCTCGGCGTCGAGATCCAACTCGTTCCACCGGTTGTTGGTGGAAAACGGCTCGGTGGTGCGTACCCCACCGGGGGCGGCGCGGAACAGCTCCACGGCCTCCGGGTTCGGGTCGGGGCGGCGGACATCCCACCGCTGCAACCATTCGTCCAGGGAAGCGGCGTGCACCGCGTGTACGTCCCGGTGGAGCAGACCAGCCCGGTCCAGCTCTCCCAGGATGGCGGGGATACCACCGGCCCGGTGGACGTCCTCCATGTGGTAGATCCGCCCGGGGCCGGCCACGTTCGGCGCGACCTTCGCCAGGCACGGCACTCGGCGGGAGATTGCGTCGATGTCGGTGACGTTGAAGTCCAGCTCGGCTTCGCGGGCGGCGGCCAACAGGTGGAGCACGGTGTTGGTGGAGCCACCCATGGCCACGTCCAGCGCCATGGCGTTTTCGAAGGCGTGCCGGTTGGCGATGGAGCGGGGCAGGACCGAGTCGTCGTCCTTGCCGTAGTAGCGCTCGACCAGCTCCATGATGGTGCGCCCGGCCTGCAGGAACAGGTTCCGACGGGCGGTGTGGGTGGCCAGCAAGGAGCCGTTGCCGGGCAGCGCCAGACCGATGGCCTCGGTGAGGCAGTTCATGGAGTTGGCGGTGAACATGCCCGAGCAGGAGCCGCAGGTGGGGCAGGCGGAGCGTTCGATACCGCTGAGCTGCTCGTCGCTGACCGTGTCGTTGGCCGACGCGACCATCGCGTCGATCAGGTCGATCTTGGAGTGCACCACCCCCTCGATCGCGATGGTCTTACCCGCCTCCATCGGGCCGCCCGACACGAAGACGGTGGGGATGTTCAGGCGCAACGCCGCCATGAGCATGCCCGGTGTGATCTTGTCGCAGTTCGAGATACACACCAGGGCGTCCGCGCAGTGCGCGTTGACCATGTACTCGACCGCGTCGGCGATCAGCTCTCGGCTGGGTAGCGAGTAGAGCATGCCGCTGTGCCCCATCGCGATGCCGTCGTCCACCGCGATGGTGTTGAACTCACGGGCCACGCCACCCGCTTCAGTGATCGCCTCACTAACCAGGCGCCCGAGATTTCGCAGATGAACATGACCGGGTACGAACTCGGTGAAACTGTTCGCGACCGCAACTATGGGCTTACCGAAGTCGTTGTCACTCATACCGGTGGCCCGCCACAACGCACGTGCCCCGGCCATGTTGCGACCATGTGTCGACGTCCGCGATCTCAGGTCTGGCATGGCTCCCAGTGTGGCATCAGGCGTTCGTCCCGCCTACCCCGGAGGTGTCCCAATGGCCTGGCGGATGACCCGGACAGAGGCGGCGATGATCGCCGGTACGCCCGTGGTCTACCTGGCCGTCGTGGCCTGGACGTGGCCGCGCGCCCAGGCCACCTTCGCCATGATGGCGCTGGCCCTGGCGTACCCCACCGCCGTGTTCACGGTCGTGCTGCTCCGCCGCGCGTGGATCGTTCGCCTCTCGGAGAACTTCAGACCATGCCGGGGGACGGGTCTGCTCGGAATGGGGGTGCTCACCGGCGGGCTGGGCCTGGTGGGCGCCGCGGTCGCACCGGCCGACCTGGCCGCCTCTGTCCTGGCCATCGGGTTGATCGTGGCGGCCGTGATGTACGCGCTGGGCCTGCTGATGCTTCCGGGAGTAGCGCCGAGCTGGACGACGCGGGTGGGGCGGCTGTTGGACGGCCTGGTGATCGGCAGCTGCCTGTTTTTCGCCGCATGGACGCTGATCGTCGCGCCCCTGCGGGGGCAGGGACCGGGGCCACGGGGCATGGAGCCCACCCTGGTGGTGCTCGTCTGCTACGTGCTCGCCGCGGGGTTGAGTACCGCGGTGCTCGCGGCGCTGCGCGCGGTACACCACCGGCGCGCCGCGGTACGGTGCGCCGGTGGTGTGGGGCTGGCGTTGAGCGGAAGCACCGCTGTGGTGGTCCTGTCGCTGCTGGAGGCGCCAGACCCTGCCCTATGGGGCGCCACCACGGTATGGGCCACGGGGCTCGCCGTGCTGTGGACCGGTGTCCGGCGGACCAGGGCGGCTCCGTCAGCGCCGTGGACGCTGCGGCCGCCCGAGGGGCCTGACGACGCATCGCTGTTGATCGGGCCGATCGGGTTGGCGCTGGTGGGGGCCTTTCACCACGTGGTCACGGTGGGGAGGTTCGGGTTCTATACCGCGATGGCGGGGGTCGCGATGCTCCTCGCGATCACTGCCCGAGAGTGGTACGCCAGCCTCAACGCGCACCGCTCCACCGCTCGGTGTACGCGGCGAGGGATGGACTTTCGCTGTATCGCCCCTGGCCTCGGGGACGTGACCGTGGCGGTGGACACCGACCAGGCGGTGGGCTGGCAGTCCGCTGCCGTCGCTCGCCGGCTCGGTGTGTTCGAGCGGGACGTCTCTGGCCGCTCGTTCCTGGCTCTGATCCACCCTGATGACCGCGAGCGCGTCATCCGGTGCCTGGGAGAGGCCTCGGATGGCGTGTTGGCGGGGCCGTGGACGGTCGAGTTCCGATTGTGGGATAAGGCCGGACGGTGGCGCACCACCAAAGCCACCGTCACCGAGTACCAAGCGGCGTCCGAGACCGCCTCGCTGACGATGCGTGTTCGTGACGCCAGTGTCCGGGGCGGACCGCAACAGGCACCGCATCACCTGGCATTCACCGACTCTTTGACCGGACTGCCCAATCGGCGGGCGTTGTGTCAGGCGATTGAGGAGAAGCAGCGGCGGGCCGCGGCGGAGCCCTGGGTGGTGCTCGCGATCGGGCTGGACGGCTTTAAACGGATCAACGATGTCCGAGGCCATGACATCGGCGACGCCATCCTGGTGGAGGTCGCCAACCGGCTACGAGCCGCGTTGGGGGACCGGGATCTGGTGGCGCGGATCGCCGGCGGGGAATTCGCGGTGCTGACCGTGGCGGAACCGGACCAGGCTCGGGCCATGGGCACCCGGCTGTTCGCTCTGCTGACGGAGCCGTATCGCCTGGCCTACGGTATGGAGTACTTGACGGTCAGTATCGGCATAGCCCGAGGCGACGGAACAAGCACGGTCGAAGAGATTCTGCGCGCCGCCGACTTGGCCCTGCGGCATGCCAAACGATCCGGACGGGGCCGGGTGGAGTGGTTCGACGAGTCGCTGGAGTACCAGATGCTGCGGCGACTGACCTTCGAACACGAACTGCGGGGCGCCATCGAGCGGGGAGAACTGGATTTGGCGTACCAGCCCATCGTGGCGCTCACCGACAGCCGACCGGTGGGGGCCGAGGCGCTGCTGCGGTGGCGGCACCCGACGTTGGGGCCGGTGAACCCCGCAGAGTTTATGCCCGTGGCCGAGGACATCGGTCTGATCACCCAGATCGAGGAGTGGGTTCTCCACCATGGGCTCCGGCGCCTGGCACAGTGGCGCGCCGAAGGGCGAGATGTATGGCTATCGGTCAATATTTCGCCGCACCGGCTGCGTTCGGCGGGATTCGTAGGGGACGTCGCGGCGCTGCTGGACATCCATCGGGTACCCGCCGATCGGCTCGTGGTGGAGATCAGCGAGCGTGGGATGACCGGTGACGCAGGGGAGCTGGCGGCACCGTTAGCGGCGCTGCGCGCGCTGGGAACCCGAACCGCGCTGGATGATTTCGGGGCGGGGTACTCCTCCCTGGCGCAGCTGCGGCGACTCCCGGTTGACCTCCTCAAGATCGACCAGACGTTGATCACCGATCCGGTCGTTCCAGGCGGATCCGGGGGGTCGCTTTCTGACGTGGTGGTGTGCCTGGGGCAGCGGTTGGGCATGGAGGTGGTGGCCGAAGGAGTCGAGCATCCCGCCCAGCGAGAATTGCTTACCGCCGCCGGCTGCCACTTCGGCCAAGGGCACTTGTTCAGCCGTCCGTTGCCGGCCGAGCACGTCGAAGCCTATTTCGACGCTCCTCGCAGAGGGAACGACGTGCGATGACAGCGCTGGTCATCGTTTCGTCGTTACCACCATGTGGGACAAGTTGACTCAGGGCGTGAGATGCGCCAAGCTGGCATCGTGCTGTCCTACCAGCTTTCTCGCCGAAGCCGCCTCGTAGTACTTACCTAGCGCACCGTCTGTCGGTCCCGACGGTGCGCCGCCCCCGTGCGTCTGAAGCACGCGGGCATTTTTTATGTCTGCACTCCTTATCGCGGCACCGCGAAAGCGAGTATCAGACGGGCACCGGCAGCGACATAACACCGATAAGCGACATAACAAGCGACCCGCCTGCGACTCTCTGTGACGAACCACCCCGACAACCGAGGACCTAGAGCCCAGTTAGAACCAGTTAGGACCCAGCCGCCAGCCAGAATCCAATCCGACAGTGAACCGGACCCGGACTGCCATGACGACGAATCTGAACAGGCAATCTAAGCCCACGACGAATCCATATGGACACAACACCGGACCGACCGTTACCGACGTTCCGATGACCGGCGCCCAGGCGCTCATCCGCTCCCTGGAAGCGGTCGGCGTGGAGGTCATCTTCGGGATCCCGGGCGGAGCGATCCTGCCCGCGTACGACCCACTGTTCGACTCCACCGCGCTCCGTCACATCCTGGTCCGTCACGAGCAGGGTGCCGGCCACGCCGCGGAGGGTTACGCGCAGGCGACCGGCAAGGTCGGGGTCTGCATGGCCACCTCTGGGCCGGGCGCCACCAACCTGGTGACGCCGATCGCCGACGCATACATGGATTCCGTGCCGATCGTGGCCATCACCGGCCAGGTCGCCACCGCCGCCATCGGTACCGACGCGTTCCAGGAAGCCGACATCCACGGCATCACCATGCCGATCACCAAGCACAACTTCCTGGTCTCGTCCGGTGAGGAGCTGCCTCGGATAATCGCCGAGGCGTTTCACCTGGCCTCCACCGGCCGTCCTGGTCCGGTTCTGGTGGACATCCCCAAGGACGTGCTCACCAGCCAGACCACCTTCTCCTGGCCGCCCACCCTGGATCTGCCCGGTTACCGCCCTACGTTGAACCCCCACGGCAAGCAGATTCGGGAGGCGGCGCGGTTGATGCTCAGCAGCCGACGCCCCGTGCTGTACGTGGGAGGCGGCGTGCTCAAGGCCCGGGCCACCGCCCAGCTGCGCAGGCTGGCCGAGCTCACCGGTATCCCGGTGGTCACCACCCTGATGGCCCGGGGCGCCTTCCCCGACAGCCACCCCCAGCACCTGGGCATGCCCGGCATGCACGGCACCGTCGCCGCGGTTTACGCGCTGCAGAAGGCCGACCTGCTGGTGGCGCTGGGGACCCGCTTCGATGACCGGGTGACCGGCAAGCTGTCCTCGTTCGCTCCCGACGCGACGGTCGTGCACGCCGACATTGACCCGGCCGAGATCGGCAAGAACCGACAGGCCGACGTGCCGATCGTCGGGGATGCCCGTCAGGTCATCACCGAACTGATCAACGCGGTGGAGGCGGAGCTGGCCGCGGGGAAGACGACGGACCTGACCGGATGGTGGCAGCAGCTGAACGACATCCGGCGGCGTTACCCGCTGGGCTGGGAGGAGCCCGCCGACGGCACCCTGGCGCCCCAGTACGTCATCAAGCGGCTGGGTGAAATTGTGGGCACCGACGCCATCTACGTCGCAGGCGTCGGCCAGCACCAGATGTGGGCTAGTCAGTTCATCACCTACGACAAGCCCTACACCTGGATCAACTCCGGTGGTCTGGGCACCATGGGGTTCGCGGTGCCGGCGGCGATGGGGGCCAAGGTGGGCCGCCCGGACACCACCGTGTGGGCCATCGACGGCGACGGCTGCTTCCAGATGACCAACCAGGAGCTGGCCACTTGCGCTCTGGAGGGCATCCCGATCAAGGTCGCCGTGATCAACAATGGCAACCTGGGCATGGTGCGCCAATGGCAAACCTTGTTCTACGACGAGCGTTACAGCCAGACCGACCTGGGTACCCACAAGCACCGCATCCCTGACTTCGTCAAACTCGCCGAGGCGCTGGGATGCGTCGGGATGCGCTGCGAGAACGCGAGCGAAGTGGACCGCACCATCGAGGCGGCCCAGGCTATCGACGACCGCCCCGTCGTGGTGGACTTCGTGGTCGGCAAGGACGCCATGGTGTGGCCGATGGTGCCGGCCGGTACCAGCAACGACGAGATCATGTTCGCCCGAGGCGTCCGCCCGATCTTCGATGAGGACGATGTGTGATGAGCAAGCACACGCTGTCAGTGCTGGTGGAGAACAAGCCCGGGGTGCTCGCCCGGGTCGCCGGCCTGTTCTCCCGGCGGGGTTTCAACATTGACTCTCTAGCGGTCGGTGAGACCGAACACCCCGGGATTTCGCGGATGACCATCGTGGTCAACGTCGAGGACTCCCCGCTGGAGCAGGTCACCAAGCAGCTCAACAAGCTGGTCAATGTTTTGAAGATCGTCGAGCTGGACCCGGCCAGTTCGGTGCAGCGAGAGCTTCTATTGGTCAAGGTGCGCGCAGACCTGTCGACTCGGTCGCATGTCCTGGAGACGGTGCAGCTGTTCCGGGCGAAGGTGGTCGACGTGGCACCGGACACCGTCACGATCGAGGCGACCGGCACACCCGACAAACTGGCGGCACTGCTGCGTGTTCTGGAGCCCTTCGGCATCAAGGAGATGGTCCAGTCGGGTCTGGTGGCGGTGGGACGGGGACCCCGCTCCATCACCAGCCCCATCCTGCGCAGCGCCTCCTGAAGGCCCGCCTTACATCGATGAGCGTTATTTGGAACCGGTCGTCGTCGCCCTAATCAGACGGGTGAGGCGGTGGGTTCTGAATGAGGCTCAATGACCACGAGAATGGAGAACCTTACACATGACCGCTGAGGTGTTCTACGACGACGACGCGGACTTGTCGCTGGTAGCCAACCGCAAGGTCGCTGTACTCGGCTACGGCAGCCAGGGGCACGCGCACGCGCTGTCGCTTCGCGACTCCGGCGTGGATGTCCGGGTCGGCCTGCCGGAGGGATCCCGCAGCCGCCCCAAGGCGACCGAGCAAGGGCTGCGGGTGGTCACGCCGGCGGAGGCCGCCGCTGAGGCTGACCTGATCATGGTGCTGGCGCCGGACACGGTGCAGCGCAACCTGTACAAGGAGGCGATCGAGCCTCATCTCACCGCGGGTAAAGCCCTGTTCTTCGGCCACGGCTTCAACATCCGCTACGGCCTGATCCAACCGCCGGCCGACGTGGACGTGGCGATGGTCGCCCCCAAGGGCCCCGGCCACCTGGTGCGGCGTCAGTTCGTGGACGGCAAGGGTGTCCCGGTGCTGGTGGCGGTGCATCAGGACGCCACCGGTCAGGCCTGGCCTCTGACGCTGTCCTACGCCCGCGCCATCGGCGGTACCCGGGCGGGCGCCATCAAGACCACCTTCACCGAGGAGACCGAGACCGACCTGTTCGGTGAGCAGGCGGTGCTCTGCGGTGGCATCTCCGAGCTGATTAAGGCGGGCTTCGAGACCCTGGTCGAAGCCGGGTACGCCCCCGAGGTCGCCTACTTCGAGTGCCTCCACGAGATGAAGCTGATCGTGGACTTGATGTACGAGGGCGGCATCGGGCGCATGTACTACTCGGTGAGCGACACCGCTGAGTACGGCGGCTACAGCCGGGGCTCCCGCGTCATCGACTCCCGGGTCAAGGAGGAGATGCGCAAGATCCTCGAGGAGGTGCGCAACGGCGAGTTCGCCCGCGAGTGGATCGCCGAGGACGACGCCGGGCGCCCGAACTTCGCCAAGTACCGCCAGGACCTGGCCGGTCACCCGATCGAGGAGGTCGGCCGCAAGCTGCGCGGCATGATGTCCTGGATCGACCGGCCCATCACCGAAACCGCCTGAAGACACAATCGTCTGGAGCCATCCACCCGGGACCTGTCAGGATCACCTCCACATCCCCGGGTGGTGCTCCCATGAGGGGTACGCGACGCGCGTACCCCTTTATCTGTGCCCCTTTGGTGGTGCGTCCGCGCCGCTTCTGTCGGCTTCTGTCAGCTCGAGCCGAGGTCGGACACGCCGAGGAGACCACATCAGGCGATGCTCCATCACCGCCCGGTGGTGGCGCGCCGCTCGATCAGCCGCTCCCGACGGCGGGCAGCAAGCCAGCGACGGGAGCGAGGGGTGGCCAGCAGGATCAGCATCGTGGCGGCGGCGCCCCCGAAGAGGGCGAGCAACATCGAGAACACCATGGCGGTCAGGCCAACCGCCTCGCCACGCAGACGAGCGGCGATGAGCGGAACCAGGTACCAGGCGGTGACAGCCAGCATGGCGCACCCAGCTATGCGCACCAGCGCCATGGCACCCCGGTTGGTCATGCTGACCGCGCCCACCAACGCCGCAACAGCGACCCCCAGCGCGGCGAGCATCAAGAACCCAGCGACGACGCTCCCCGCCGTGGCACGAGCCAGCGCCATCCCCGCCAACATCACCATCGGTAGGGCGAGCAGGCCACACAGGTAGGCGGAGACCACAACGCGTACCGGGGGCGGGCCCGCCGGTGCGGCGCCGCGGATGCTGAACGTGTGTGATGCGAAGGCCGCGGGCAGCGGGCGCTCCGTGGCGTGGGGACCCGGCGTGGTGGGGGAAGGGCGGGCCGAGGGAGGCGGCGGCAGGATGTCGTCCGTATCAGGGATGACGAGGGTGACGCCGTCGGAGGCGCCGGGGTCGGTGGAGGCGTCTGAGCCGCTTGGAGCGCCTCGAAGGGGGTCCTGGTCGCTGGAGGCATCGGCGTGCGGCCCGGCGGCGTGACGGGAGATCCCGGACCCCGACAGGAAGTCCTCGATGTGATCTCGGTCATCACTGTACGTCACGGCACGCGTCCTCCACGCTGAGGCATCGCCGGCGCGATCGTAACGATGAGGACATCATGGATGGGGGATCGTGACGCTCCGTCCCGGATTTTGGAAAACCGCTGGCTAGACTCAAAAGAGAGACGGTGAGCACGCTCACGTCGGGGCGGGCGGGATGTTGCCCGGTACGCACCCTACGATCGGACTACACCCACGTGCCGGCACCGTACGGCTCACCGGGGTGCCGGATCTTCGCACGACCTGCGTTCCGGCATCGTGGAGCGTCAGCCGCTCCGGATCGGCGAAGACCGTAACGGTCCGGGTCATACCGGACGCGGAGGGCGTACCAGATACCGACGCGTACGACATATGAAGCGCGATGTGGCGCTCATCCCCGCCCGGGCGTCCACATCGGCGCACCGGACGTCGCCGGTTCACCGGTGACCGCACGTGATGTCCACCACAGATGGTGGGCTAACAAGCCATCGAGAAGCCCGCGAGGACCGCATGACCCTTCCCAGCGATCGTTCCATGGCCGCTCCCCGAACTGTGACGCGTGCTCCCGGAGACCAGCCTGTTGTCCTGATCGCCGAGCAGCTCGCTCCGTCCGCGATCGACGTCCTAGCCGATGACTTCGATGTTCGCCACGTCGACGGCACCGACCGTCCGGCCTTGCTGGCCGCTGTCGCTGACGCCGACGCGCTGCTGGTACGTAGCGCCACCAAGGTCGACGCCGAGGTGCTCGCGGCGGCGCCCCGTCTCACCGTGGTCGCGCGGGCCGGGGTCGGGCTGGACAACATCGATGTCGCCGCCGCGACGGCCCGGGGTGTGATGGTCGTCAACGCGCCGACCTCCAACATCGTCAGCGCCGCTGAGCAGGCGGTGGCGCTGCTGCTGGCCTGCGCACGCAACATCGCGGCGGCGAACGCCGCGCTGAAGGGCGGGGAGTGGAAGCGTTCGAAGTACACCGGCGTAGAGCTGGCCGGCAAGACGGTCGGCATCATCGGCCTGGGCCGCATCGGCATGCTCTTCGCCCAGCGGATGAGCGCCTTCGGTACTCGCCTGATCGCCTACGACCCGTACGTCCAGCCGGCCCGCGCCGCCCAGCTGGGGGTGCGTCTGGTTGGCCTGGAGGAGCTGCTCGCTGAGAGCGACTTCATCTCCATCCACCTGCCCAAGACGCCGGAGACGGTCGGCCTGATCGGCGCCAAGGAACTGGCGATGGTCAAGCCAGGGGTCCGCATTATCAACGCGGCTCGTGGTGGCTTGATCGACGAAGACGCGCTGGTCGCCGCTCTCGCCGATGGGCGGGTCGCCGGCGCCGGTATCGATGTGTTCGCCAACGAGCCGTGCACCTCATCGCCGCTGTTCCAGTTCGACAACGTGGTGGTGACGCCGCACCTGGGCGCCTCGACCGTCGAGGCCCAAGACAAGGCGGGTCTGGCGGTGGCCCGTAGCGTCAAGCTGGCGTTGCAGGGCGAGTTCGTACCCGACGCGGTCAACGTCCAGGCCGGCGGTGTGGTCGCTGAGGATGTGCGGCCGCTGCTGCCGTTGGCGGAGAAGCTGGGCCGGGTGTTCACGGCGGTGGCTGGAGGCGTGGCCGCCTCGCTGACGGTAGAGGTCCGCGGCGAGGTGACCGACAACGACGTGAGCGTGTTGCAGCTGGCCGCGACCAAGGGCGTGTTCCTGGACGTCGTCACCGAGCAGGTCACCTACGTCAATGCGCCCCTGCTGGCGAAGGAACGCGGGGTGGACATTGGGCTGGTCACCAGCCCGGACAGCCCCGACTACCACAACCTCGTCACGGTTCGGGGTGCGCTGCCTGACGGCCGCTCGGTTCAGATCTCCGGCACCCTGGTCACCGGGCCTCGGGAGGTCGAGAAGCTGACCGAGGTCGATGGCTACGACGTGGACATCCCGCTGGTCGGCCACCTGGTCTTCCTGCGGTACGCGGACCGGCCCGGTGTGGTCGGCATCATCGGCCGTGCGTTCGGTGACGTCGGCATCAACATCGCCTCGATGCAGGTATCGCGGCGGGAGGCCGGCGGTGAGGCGCTGATGGTGCTGGATGTCGACTCTCCGGTCTCGGCCGAGCTGGTCACGGAGGTGGCCGGAGCTATCGGCGCGACCGCCGCCGCGGCGGTGAACCTCGCCGAGCACTGACCACTGGCGTACCACTTCGCCGTTGCGATAGACAGGCGAGGGGTCCCGCGCGTCCGCCATGTCAGGTTCCCGCGCGGCGCCCCTCGCCTGACGCGCTATATGAGAAGTAGTAAGGAAAACGAATCGGTGTTCTGGGAACCCGGGCACGGCACACCCGGGCGCCTGGGGCGCCGGTCGTGTGTGGAGGCTCCTATTTATCTATGCCTATTTATCTCTCTAGGCATAGGAGCGTCTGATTCGGACGTGACCGTCTTGAGGGACGGAGCCGGAGTCTGGTCTTCGCTCAACAACGGCAGCGGTGGACGGAGCCGGATGATGGTGGAAAGAAACCGATGCTTTCGCGATGGCTTCCACCGGCTCCCGGAGGTCGGTCAACGGTAAGGCCAAGAGCGCGTGACGGCGCGCTATGCGGAGCAGACGCCGCCCACGTTGCGAGAACGGTCTGCCGACTGTGGTGACCACGCGGGGATCGTGTAAGTACCAGACCAGGTACGCGCGCTGTCCCCGCCAGGAGCGGTGGCACCAGGCTCCAATCCGCCTGACAGCGCTCCACGGCACGGTGACACGAAGCGCCGGTACGTTGATCCCGCTCGATGAAATGACGGCTAACGGAGCCGCCCAACGTCCCCATAAACCACGGCGGTGCACCGTGAACGGCTCCGCTGGGGCAGGAGCGGCGGGGCATAGCCAGAGCAGGACATCGAGGTTGCTCGCTTCTATCAGTGGCCACTCCGATTGGGTCGCCTGAAGGGCGACATAGCTGAGGAAGAGCAATCCACTGAGTATCGCCACCATGGCGAGCGCTGTGATGAGACCAACCGTCCTATTGGAAGCGAGCACATCCAGCAGGTCGATTCCAACGGCAATCCCCCCAACCGCCGCGAGCACCGTGATGGCGCGCAGGAGTCCGAGCCGCCGTTGAGCGGTGATCTGCCGAGCCCGGGCGTAACTGGTGGCGATTCTGGCCACCTCGGGGAGGGGATGGCCGCGCCCGTACTCCGCCATCTCGATAACCCGGTTACGGAGGTCGGGTGGAAGATCGTTCCATTCCTGACGGGCGGTCTCAGGGTCGTAAATCTCGATCATTCCGCCCTCACGTCCGGATACACGTGGCAAACGTAGCCAAGAGCCGCGTCGGTATGCACGCGGGAGGGCGACAAGGCGCGTCGTCCCAAGAGGCGATATCAAGACGTGGGACCGGCGTACCGGCTACTGGGACACCTTGATAGCCTCCGAGAGTCTGCCAGTGGCTTGGAGGTTACGAGGTGGCGGTGGCGCGAATCGCGGTAGTGGCCGGCGACGGCATCGGACCCGAGGTGGTCGCGCAGGCTCGTAAGGTGCTCGACGCGGTGCTTCCCGGGGTGGAGGCCACGGAATACGACCTGGGAGCACGTCGGTATCACGCCACCGGTGAGGTACTGCCCGACAGTGTGATGGAAGAGCTGGCGGGCCATGACGCCATCCTGCTCGGTGCGGTAGGGGACCCCTCCGTACCTCCAGGGGTCTTGGAGCGTGGGCTGCTGTTGCGGTTGCGCTTCGAGTTCGACCAGTACGTCAATCTGCGTCCGGCCCGGCTCTGGCCAGGGACCTCCAGCCCGCTGAGCGCGGTCAAACCCGGTGAGATCGATCTGGTCGTGGTCCGGGAGGGCACGGAAGGGCTCTACGCGGGTGCCGGTGGCACCCTCCGCCGCGGTACCCCCACCGAGATCGCAACCGAGGAGAGCCTCAACTCCCGACACGGCGTGGAGCGGGTGATCCGGGACGCGTTCGAGCGGGCACGTCGACGCCCACGTCGTACGCTGACGTTGGTCCACAAGACCAATGTGTTGACCCACGCTGGGGATCTGTGGGCCCGTACTTTCGCCGAAGTGGCGGCCGACTACCCGGATGTAAAAACCGATTACCAACACGTCGACGCTGCGGCGATGTTCCTGGTGACCAACCCCGGACGGTTCGATGTGGTGGTCACCGACAACCTGTTCGGAGACATCCTCACCGACATCGCGGCGGCGGTCACCGGTGGTATCGGGTTGGCCGCCAGCGGTTCTATCAACCCCACGCGCCAGTACCCGTCGATGTTCGAGCCGGTGCACGGCTCGGCGCCTGACATCGCGGGGAAAAACCTGGCCGACCCAGTGGCGGCTGTCCTGTCGGTGGCGTTGCTGTTGGAGCACCTGGGACACGACACCGAGGCGAAGCGGGTCACCGAGGCGGTGGCTGCTGAGCTGGCTGCGCGTACCCCTGGTGAGCCCCTGAACACGGAGGCCGTTGGGGACCGCCTGGCGGAGCGGGCGAGCGCCTGAGCCTCATCCGCTCCGGCGTACCTCACGGACCGCGACGGCCAGAAACCATCCTGCTTGGTCATGGGCGTAACCCGGCACCGCAGAATGCGGTGCCGGGTTGACCTGTCGTGACGAGATCACCCCTGGTATCTGAGTTATCTGTCGAAGGTGGATGCTGCCCGTCGTACCCCAACCCAGGAGCGGGTGGCGAATCTGGCCCTATCACCATCCATCCCGGTGAGTCCGTATTCCACGATCGGCGGTGCTTGGGTGTGGCACGGCTTTCCTATGCTGACTTAACTGACTGCAACGCTGGCTGATATCGGCGGAGATGCATATCAGCGCTCCCGGATCGCCGGCATGACCAACTGAGTGTGACAACACAACAACGCGGGACCCACCGGCTGACGCCCGAACGAATACCGCCACCGTCCTGGGAGGGGTAATGGGTTATCCAGGAAATCCCTATAACGATCCGCAGCAGCACAGTCAGGGGCCCCCTCCGCAATGGGGCGCACCAGGGGATCCGGGTGGCCAGGGCTGGGGACAGCCGCAACAGAACCAAGACTTCTCGGGGCAGCCCACGGCGGCTACCCCACAGGCTCCATGGGAGCAGCCCGCAGCGCAGCCGCAGGAGCCTACCTGGGGGCAGCCACCCGCTTCGGGCCAGTGGGATCAGCAAAACCCGACTTACCAGAATCCGAACCCACAGCCCAGCTGGCCGACCTCGGCGATGCCGACGTCAGGGATGCCGACGTCAGGGATGCCAACCTCGGGAGCTCCGGCATCTGGAATGCCGGCGCCTGGAATGCCAGCCTCGGGCATCCCCGCGTCTGGAGTGCCGGCCTCAGGCATCCCCTCGTCAGGTGCACCCGCTTCCGGAGTACCGGGTGGCTGGCCGCCTCAACCCCCGTACGCGGGGGCGCCGATGGGGCCACCCCAAAAGTCGAACGTCGGCGTGATCGCTGCCGTCGCCATTGGTCTGGTTTTGGTGGTGGGGCTAGTGGCGACCCTGGTGATCATTGGTTCCGGTGGCGATGATGAGCCTACCGCCGCTCCTTCGGCCAGCACCGAGCCTGAGGAGAGCACGCAACCCGGGGGCAACCTCGACCTGCAGCCGACTGGTGGGCCGGATGACGATCCCCCGGAGAACACCGAACCGCCATTCGACCCCGAGAGTATGGGGAGCGCGGAGACGGACAACACTCCTTTCACCCTGCAGCGCTTCTTCCCCGATGAGTCATTCGTCGGTAGCGACGGGGTGACCTACACCCTGACCGGTACCTCCTTCTTCGATGCCTGCACCGACGCCGGCAACGGTGACAGCACGGACAACCTGATGCAGGCGCACGGGTGTGGCGACATGGCGGTAGGGGTCTACGCCGACAGCACCAGCAGCTATTTCGTGTCGGCGATGGTGATTCCATTCCCCACCACGGCCGACGCTCAGGCTGTCTCTGATCAGCTGGATGCCGACAGCCACAACGGACGGACCGGGGACACCTTCGATGATTTGGCGTATTTCTGCCCTCCGAACGGGTATCCCGGTGCTGAGGCCTGCAGCGCCAGCAACGTCTACTGGTGGGGGCGGTTTGGCACCTACTACCGCTATCTGGTGGTGTCGATCGCGCTGTACAACGACGCACGCTCCTTCGACGACTCCAGCCAGCTGGATGGGGGAAGCGCGGCGGTATATGACCACGTCATGAACGCGGTGAGGTACCCGTCGTGAACGGGTGAGGCGCCCCTGACCGCCTGGTGGGACGGATGTGACCACAGCAACACCTGAACGATGGTTCGGGTAGGTTGAACCGCGTGGTTCACAGCGGCTGTGGAGGTTGAGCGATGAGCGGCGGTGACATCCTCGAATTCGAGATCCGTCCCACCCCCCACCCTGTATCGGACGCGGAGCGCGCCGCCCTGCTCGTCGAGCCGGGATTCGGACGTGTCTTCACCGACCACATGGTGACCATCCGGTACAGCGAGGGTAAGGGCTGGTATGACGCCCGTCTGGAGCCCTTTGGGCCGCTCTCGCTGTCTCCGGCGACCGCCGCCCTGCACTACGCGCAGGAGATCTTCGAAGGGCTCAAGGCCTACCACTTGGCCGACGGGGGTGTGGGGCTGTTCCGACCCGAGGCCAACGCTCGACGGATGCGGCGTTCGGCGGCACGGCTCGCCATGGCGCAGCTACCCGAGGAGCTGTTCATGCAGTCAATCCGGGTACTGCTCCAGTACGACCGGGCTTGGGTGCCTACCCGGGCGGAAGCGAGCCTGTACCTGCGGCCGCTGATGTTCGCTACCGAGGCGTTCCTCGGGGTCAAACCCTCCTCCGAGTACCTCTACGTGTTGATCGCCAGCCCGGTCGGGCCCTACTTCCCAGGGGGCGTCAAGCCGGTCAGCGTCTGGGTGTCTCAGGACTACACCCGGGCGGCGCCAGGGGGGACCGGTGCCGCCAAGGCGGCCGGCAACTACGCGGCTAGTCTCTTGGCGCAGTCCGAGGCGATCGAGCACGGATGCGACCAGGTCGTCTTCCTCGACGCGGTGGAGCGCCGGTGGGTGGAGGAGCTGGGCGGCATGAATGTGTTCTTCGTCTACCGGGAGGGGGACCGGACCGTACTGGTCACCCCCGAGCTGACCGGCTCCATCTTGGAGGGCATCACCCGCGACTCGGTGATCACCCTGGCGAGGGACCGAGGGTACGAGGTGCAGGAGCGGCGGTACGCCATGGAGGAATGGCGGGCCGATGCGGAATCCGGGCGGCTGTTGGAGGCGTTCGCCTGTGGCACCGCCGCAGTGATCACGCCGATTGGTCGGGTCCGCTCCGTTGAGGGGGAGTTCACCATCGCCGGCGGAAATCCCGGACCGGTCACCCTGGAACTGCGGCAAGCGCTGCTGGACATTCAGCATGGTCGGGCGCCCGACCCGTACGGATGGGTCACCCGGGTCCTGTAGGCAACCGGATCTCGGAGCGGAGCTAGAGACAGCTCACAAACGAAAAAAGGGCCGGCACCGATTCGACTCGTTCGGTGCCGGCCCCGTCATGTATTCATTTCATACCGTCGCCAGGACCTCTTCGGCCTCCAGCGTGACCGCAGCGGCGTGCACCACCGCGGCGATCCGCAGCGCCTCGTGGACGGTTTCCCGCGACACTCCCGCGCCCGTGAGCGTCTTCTCGTGCGACTCCAGGCACACTCCGCAGCCGGTGATCGCCGAGACCGCCAGGCACCACAGCTCGAAGTCGGTCTTCTCGACGCCCGGATTCCCGATCACCTGCATCCGCAGCCGGGCAGGCAGCGACTGGTACGCCTCATCGCCGATGAGGTGCTTGGCCCGGTAGTAGATGTTGTTCATGGCCATGATCGACGCCGCTGCCTTGGCGGCATCGGCCGCCTCGGGAGCGAGGTGCTCCCGAGCCTCAGCCTCGATCTCACGCAGCACCGTGGCGTTCCGAGAGGCAACGGCGCACGCCAGAGCGGTACCCCACAGCGTCTGAGGCGACAGCGTGGAGTTGCCGATCGTGGAGCCGAGATTGAGGCGGATATCCCGTGCGTAACCGGGCATCCTTTCCTTGAGGGTGTCCAGACCCATCAGACCCCCGCCAGCAGCTTGGTCGCGTCCAGGGTCTGGTCGCCCTTGTTCCAGTTGCAGGGGCACAGCTCGTCGGTCTGCAGCGCGTCGAGCACCCGCAGCACCTCTGAGACGTTCCGGCCCACGGAGCCGGCGGTGACCATCACGAACTGAATGACGTTGTCGGGATCGACGATGAAGGTCGCCCGCTGCGCCACACCGTCCTCGCCCAGCACACCGCAGGCCGCCGACAGCTCACGCTTGACGTCGCTGAGCATCGGGAAGGGCAGGTCCCGCAGGTCAGGGTGGTTCTTGCGCCAGGCGTAGTGGGTGTACTCCGAGTCCACCGACACACCCAAGACCTGTGCGTCCCGATCGGCGAATTCACTGTTGAGCCGCCCGAACTCGGCGATCTCGGTCGGGCAGACGAAGGTGAAGTCCTTGGGCCAGAAGAACACGACCCGCCACTTGCCCTCATAGGTCTTGTGGGTGATCGTGCTGAACGCCCGCTCTGCGTCAAGCGAGACGCAAGCGGTCAGTTCGTACTCTGGGAAGCGGTCACCAACGGTGAGCACTCGGCCTCCTCGTGCGGATTGTCGGTTGTCACGCCCAGAGGCACTGGACGTGATCACTGGAGCGATTCCAGATATTGCCGAGTCGATGTGACTCACAGTGAGACAGAGTCCGGTGAAGTGACATCCCTCACCGTTCCGCTTCCATGATTCGGAATGTGCTTCCAAGATCTGGAAAGCTCTGCAAGAATCACCGCCGTGACCCGTTTTGCCGATCAGGACAGCCGTGCCATGCTTGCTGGCATCCTGATTATTGGCACCTAGCGCGCCGGCACCCCTCAACGGCCGAGCGCGCAGACCTCTCGCATCCGCGAGGGGTTTTTTCATTTGCTCGCCGTACGGGGCGTCTGGGGCCGCGGTCACGTACCTGACTCGATCACCACCGCCACCCCGGAAAGGATCCGTTCCATGGCTTCCGATCCCACCGGTGGGAGCGCATCGGCGCTGCCGCCGACGGAATACCCCGAGTTCCATGTGTTCGACACCACCCTGCGTGATGGTGCGCAGTGTGAAGGCATCAGCTACTCGGTGGAAGACAAGCTGGCAGTAGCACGGTTGCTGGACTCCTTCGGTGTCGGTTACATCGAGGGTGGCTGGCCCGGCGCTCTCCCCAAGGACACGGAGTTCTTCCGGCGCGCTCGTACCGAGTTGAACCTTCAGCACGCCCGACTGGTGGCCTTCGGCTCCACGCGTAAGGTCGGTGTCCACGTCGAGGCGGATCCCCAGGTACGCGCATTGCTGGACGCCCAAACGCCGGCGGTGTGCCTGGTCGCTAAGTCCGACATTCGACACGTGGAGCGTGCCCTGCGTACCACCGCCGAGGAGAACCTGGCGATGGTGCGGGATACGGTGAAGTTCTTCGTCGAGCATGGGCGGCAGGTGTTCGTCGACTGCGAACACTTCTTCGACGGGTACCAGGTCGATGCGCAGTACGCGCTGGCGGTGGCCGCCGCCGCCTTCGAGGCCGGCGCTGACGTGGTCGTGTTGTGCGACACCAACGGGGGCATGCTCCCCGGCGGCGTCAGCCGCATCGTCACCGAGGTCCGGAAGCACCTGGGCGCGGACGCGCGGCTTGGCATGCACGCCCAGAACGACACCGGATGCGCCGTCGCCAACACCATCGCGGCCGTTGAGGCCGGTGTCATGCACGTTCAGGGCACCGCCAACGGCTACGGGGAGCGGGCCGGCAACGCCGATCTGTTCGCGGTGGTCGGCAATTTGGTGACCAAGCTCGGGATGCGTGTCCTGCCCGACGGGTGCCTGGAACAGATGATGCGGGTGTCACACGCCATCGCCGAGATCGCCAACGTCGCACCGGCGACACACCAGCCCTATGTCGGCTCCAGCGCCTTCGCTCACAAGGCGGGGCTGCATGCGAGTGCGATCAAGGTCGATCCGGATCTGTACAACCACGTGGATCCGGCCGTCGTCGGCAACGACATGCGCATCCTGGTCACCGAGATGGCGGGCCGGGCCAGCGTGGAGCTGAAGAGTCGGGAGTTCGGCGTCGACCTCGCCAGCCATCCCGAGGTGCTCACCCGGGTCACCCAGAAGGTCAAGGAACTGGAGGCCCAGGGCTGGTCCTTCGAGGCGGCCGACGCGTCGTTCGAGCTACTCGTGCGCTCCGAACTTCCGGGCGCTAAGCCTCATCCGTTCAGCCTCGAGTCCTACCGGGTGATCGTGGAGCACCGGGAGGACGGATCGGTGGTCAGCGAAGCCACCGTCAAGGTGCGGGCCCGGGGCGAACGGGTGATCGCCACCGCTGAAGGGAACGGGCCGGTCAACGCGTTGGACGCCGCGCTACGGACGGCGTTGATCCGGCACTACCCGGCGCTGGCGGACTTCGACCTCATCGACTACAAGGTCCGGATTCTGGAGGGCAGCCACGGCACCGGAGCGGTGACGCGGGTACTGCTGGAGACCGGGGGAGAAGGCCGCAGCTGGACCACCGTTGGGGTCCACGACAACATCGTTGAGGCCAGTTGGCACGCGCTGGTGGATGCGCTCACCTACGGGCTTGAGCACGCGCCGGTGAGCGCGAGCGTGTGAGGGCGAACCCGGCCATGAGCCGATGACGTTGCAGTAGATGACATGCAGTAGATGACGTGCAGTAGATGACATTGCATCGGCGAACCGTGGCCGCCTAGTTAGCGCGTCGTCGGCATGACGGCCCTGACTGGGCGGTCACGGCGAGCCGTTGACAACGCCATCCAGCGCATCGGCCAGGGCGAGGAGGCGCCGACACTCGGCGAGGAGCCGGTCACGGAGCGGAGTCGCCTGGGCGGCGAATTCCCGCTGCGCGGCGGCGAATTCGGCGCGGCCGGCGGCGGTCTCCACACACACCGGGGATAACCCCAAGCCACGCAGGTCGTACGGCGAGGCCCGCATGTCCAAAACGCGGATCTGCCTGGCCAACGCAAAACAATCGGCGATCAGGTCGCTCCCCACCAGGGGGGACAGCTTGTAAGCCAGCTTGTACAGGTCCATGTTGGCGTGCAAACACCCCGGCTGCTCCAGCTCCGGCTGCAGTTCCCGGGTTGGTTGAAGCACGTTGAGCGGCCGTGCCGGTGGGGTGAAGAAACGGAACGCATCGAAATGACTGCACCGTACGCCTCGCTCCTCCACCACACGCGCGGTCTCCTCCTCAGACAGCCGTAACGGCCAGGCGGCGTGTCGTACCTGACTCGCCGGCAGTTTGTAAACCATCGCCCACTCATGCATGCCGAAACACCCGAAGTACGGGGTACGCCCGGCGGTGCGTTCGAGGAGTTGGGTGATCCACTCCAGGGAGCTGCGGCGCCGTTGGAGCAGCTGGAACGACAACGTGGCACCGGACGCGCCGCGCGTTGCCGGGTGCGCCGGGGACGAGGATTCAAGGGCAGGGGTGGGCGAAGATTCGTACGCCGATGCTGAGGCGTGATCCCGCGCGCCCCGATCCACCGTGCGCGAAACAGCGGCGTTGTCGAAGACCCCAGCGGGAATCTCCATAGGGATCGGGGTAAGTACGTAGTGAGGCCCGAGCTCGGCCGGATCGGCTCCCTCCAGGACGACGCCCAAACCAGGGTGCCAGCGGCGGAGTTGGGCTGGTCGGAACGAATAGTAGGTAAATAGAAAATCCTCAACCGGATGCTTCTCGCCCCGTCGGCGCCGCTCCAGATGCGGACCGAGCCAGGCATCCACCCGTTCCTGGTGCAACCGGCGACGTTCACGCCACTCACGCAGGGACATGACCTGTGTGTGAGGGAAGGGCTGCGCCTGCGGCGTCACAGCCACTGGAGCGGGAGGTACTGGAGCCGAAGTCACCGCGGTCACGCCTCGAAGAATAGGTCCGCCGTGGTGATCGAAGCACTGACCGGGCAGGTTGCCGCTGAGGCGCTCAAGCGGGCGGGTAGCGTTCGGCACAGCGCCGAGTTCGGGTCGGCGTGTCACAGAACGCCAGCGCCACGCGGAGGTCATGGTCGTGCGCATCGCACGCTTCGCTCATCCAGGCGGAATGTCATTCGGCGCGGTCGAGGGGAACGCAGCCGCCGGCTCCAGTGGACTCACCGTGGCCGAGATCGATGGGCTTCCGTTCGGTCAGGTCACTTTCACCGGCCAGCGGTGGGCATTGGCCGATGTACGCCTGCTGTCCCCGATCCTGCCCAGCAAGGTGGTGTGTGTCGGGCGTAACTACGCCGAGCACGCCGCCGAGCATGGTGCGCAGGTGCCGTCCGAGCCCTTGCTGTTCCTCAAGCCGTCCACGGCCGTCATCGGTCCTGGAGACGCGATCAGGCTCCCACCCCAGTCCAAGCAGGTCGAACACGAAGCGGAGCTGGCGGTGGTGATCGGACCTCCCGGTGCCCGCCGGGCCGATCGGGAACAAGCCGCCCGCGCCATATTCGGCTACACCTGCGCCAACGATGTCACCGCACGGGACCTGCAGCGCTCCGATGGCCAATGGACCCGTGCCAAGGGATTCGACTCCTTCTGTCCTTTGGGCCCTTGGATCGTCACGGACCTCGACCCCTCGGACCTTGAGGTGCGGTGCGAGGTCAATGAGGAGGTGCGGCAGCTGGGGCGGACAAAGGACATGGTCTTTGACATCCCCGCGCTGATCTCCTACATATCCCACGTCATGACACTGCTCCCCGGTGATGTGATCCTCACCGGGACCCCTGCAGGAGTCGGCCCGCTGACCGCCGGCGACAAGGTGGCGGTGCGGATCACGGGCATCGGCACATTGAGTAACCAGGTGGTGACCCTTGACTGACTCCATTCGTGTCCGTTTTTGTCCGTCGCCCACCGGTGTCCCGCATGTCGGGCTGGTGCGTACCGCCCTGTTCAACTGGGCCTTTGCCCGACACCACAAGGGCGCTTACGTCTTCCGGATTGAGGACACCGACGCCGCGCGGGACAGTGAAGAGTCGTACCAGATGCTCCTGGAGACGCTCCGTTGGCTAGGGCTGGACTGGGACGAGGGCCCGGACATCGGAGGGCCCTACGGGCCGTACCGGCAAAGCGAGCGGCGCGACATCTACGCCGATATCGCTCGGCGGCTGGTGGAGGCGGGGTACGCGTATGAGTCGTACTCAACCCCGGAGGAGATCGAAGCGCGGCACCGGGCGGCTGGGCGCGATCCCAAACTGGGTTACGACAACTTCGATCGGACCCTCACCAAGGAGCAGATCGAGCGTTTTCGCGCTGAGGGGCGTCAGCCCGTGCTTCGTCTGCGGATGCCCGATGAGGACATCACCTGGAATGACCTGATCCGGGGGGAGGTCACGTTCCGGGCCGGCACGGTGCCCGACTACGTCATCGTCCGTGCCAACGGCGATCCGCTCTACACACTGGTCAACCCGGTTGACGACGCATTGATGCGGATCACCCACGTGCTTCGGGGGGAGGATCTCCTGCCCTCCACGCCCCGTCAGATCGCGCTGTACCGCGCGCTGATTGACATCGGTGTGACGGACCGGGTGCCTCAGTTTGGTCACCTGCCGTACGTGATGGGGGAGGGCAACAAGAAGCTCTCCAAGCGGGATCCCGCCAGCGATCTAATGGCGTACCGCCGGCAGGGTTACCTGCCCGAAGGGCTGCTGAACTACCTCGCCCTGCTGGGATGGGCGATCGCCCCGGACCGGGACGTGTTCACCATCGAGGAGATGGTGGAGGCGTTCGATATCACCAAGGTGAGCCCGAATCCCGCCCGGTTCGACCCCAAGAAGTGTGAGGCGATTAACGCTGAGCACATCCGCCGTCTGTCAACGGAGGAGTTCGCCCGACGCCTGAGGCCTTACCTGGCTGAGGCCGGGCTGATCAGCGCCGAGCCCACCTCGGCGGAGCAGGAGCTGGTCACCGCGGCCGCTCCGTTGGTTCAGGAGCGGGTGACGGTGCTCTCACAGGGCGCGGACATGCTCCGGTTCCTGTTCATCGCTGAGGAGGAGTTCAGTCCGGAGCCTGCCAGCGCTGAGAAGGCCTTGGGGGCCGACGCGGAGCCGATCCTGCAGGCGGCGCTTCAGGCGTTGAGCCAGCTGTCTGAGTGGAACGCCTCAGCTATCGAGACGACGTTGAAACAGACGCTGGTGGAGGGCCTGGGACTCAAACCACGGAAGGCGTTCGCGCCGGTCCGGGTGGCCGTCACCGGGCGTACCGTCTCTCCGCCGCTGTACGAGTCGATGGAGCTGCTCGGTCGGGAACGGTCTCTGGGGCGGCTCCAGCGAGCGATAAGCTGATGCCGGACCCGGCGATCTGCCGTGTGATCCCTGGGTGATCCCCAAGAGGGGGAACCGGTTTGGGAAGGACGGAGGTCGTCAGGTACAGTACCTAACCGGTGCGCGGGCCCCGATGGGGTATGGGGTAATTGGCAGCCCGACGGATTCTGGCTCCGTTAGTCTAGGTTCGAGTCCTGGTACCCCAGCTCCCGGCCCGCGCGCCGATGAGGCCCCGTCGTCTAGAGGCCTAGGACGCCGCCCTCTCAAGGCGGTAACGCCGGTTCGAATCCGGTCGGGGCTACATCTACGGGGCCGAGGTGTCTGCATGATGCGGGGCCGGTCCAAGTCACATTGCACGGCGGCTGAACCCGCAGTGCTTCTGGGTGTGAAGCAGGAATTCTGAAATCCCACCGTTTCCGCCTCGTAGGGCCACGTGGTGGTTTCGTGCCTGAAAACGCGTCAAGGCCTGTAATTGGGTCGGTGAGCTGAGCGCTGTCTCAGCCCGTCTCAACTGATCCTCACCGAACAGCACCGCGAACCAGTCGGGCGGTCGCGTTCGGAGCACCGGGGCGGGAAACGGTGATGAGGCCTTCAAGAAGGGGCCGGTACGCCCGCCGCGGCGGAGAGTGATACCCACGGCGAGAAAGGCCGTCAACGTCGCGGTGAAAGCGCCGCGGTGAGCGCTCCAGCGCCGCTTCCACCGAGGCTTTAAGGCCCGGGTGAAGCGTCGATGAGGGAGGCCACACCGGATGTGAGGGGCCTCCGGAACGAGCGGTTGAGCGAGTGCCGTATAGTCATGGCTCGTTCGGCCCCGTCGTCTAGAGGCCTAGGACGCCGCCCTCTCAAGGCGGTAACGCCGGTTCGAATCCGGTCGGGGCTACCACTACGCCGCGGCTGCCTCTCGGCAGCCGCGCGTATTTTCAAGCCCACCGCGCGAGTTACTCCACTGGGCACGACGCCTTCGACTCAGTAAGCGTCTTCGACTCAGAAAGCACCATCGGCTCTCCAGCGTCGCCTGACGCCACCGGATCTTCCCGCCGACCCGGGCAGTACTGCGGGGAGACCAGGGGAGATACAAGGGCCTGAGGAGAACCGAGCGTCTGAGTACCTGTTCACGGCTGTCCGAAAAGGCTGCTCAAGGCACGCGGGACCGCTTTTCAGCCGGTGAAGTACCGGGTGAAGCCGGGGAAGGACGGCGACCGGCTCCAGCGCCACGGTGCGGACGACGCGGCGGGCGTACCTCCGGCTTCATGCGCGACCATGGTGGGCGAAGCGGACCACCGGAGCGAAGGAGGGATGGCGTGAGGATCGCGTATGGAGCCGACGACGAGAACGAGACCACGCGCGCGGTGATCGACTACCTCACCAAGGCGGGACATGAGGTGGTGCGCGTCACCGGATCGGACAAGTGGCCTGACATCGGTGAGGCGGTTGGACGAGCCGTCGCCACGGGGCAGACCGACTACGGCGTGGTCCTGTGCTGGACCGGTACCGGCACGGCGATCGCCGCCAACAAAGTGCCGGGAGTACGGGCCGCCCTGGCCTGGGAGCCCTGGATCGCCAAAGGCGCGCGGCTGTGGAACGACGCGAATGTGTTGGCCCTGAGCTTGAAGCGATTGGCGCCGGACGTGGCGGTGGAGGTCGTGCAGGCGTTCCTGGACACCACCACGCCCGACGCCGATGAGGCGGAGAACATCGCCCGACTCGGTGAACTGGACGGATCGGTGGCTAACCCTGTGGACTAGCGTGATGAGGCCGGAAGTCGGCGTTCGTCTCACAGGCCGGACAGCCGCTGGCCGGCGCGTACCACCGCCATGGCGTTGCGCTCGCCCGGCCGTCGCCCCAGACGCTCAATCGGGCCGGACACGCTGACGGCCGCGATGACCCGACCGTTCCGGTCGCGGACCGGGGCGGAGACGGACGCCACACCCGGCTCCCGTTCTCCCACGCTTTGGGCCCAACCCCGGCGTCGGACCTCAGCGAGGGTTCGAGCGGTGAACTTCGCCCGAGGCAGTATCGGCATGACCGCTTCAGGTGGTTCCCAGGCCAGCAGGACCTGGGCCGCGGAGCCCGCCACCATGGGAAGTACGGCGCCCACGGGCACGGTGTCTCGCAACCCGCTGGCCCGTTCCGCAGCGGCTACACAGATACGCTCGTCGGCACGCCGAAGGTACAGCTGCGCGCTTTCACCGGTCTGGTCACGAAGCGCGGCGAGTACCGGTTCGGCGGCGGCGAGCAAGACATCCGGTGCGGCGTTAGCCAACTCCCCTAGTCGGGGACCCGGACGCCAGCGGCCGTAGGGATCGCGAACCAGCAGCCGATGGATCTCCAGCGCCTGCGCCAGCCGGTGCGCGGTGGCGCGGGGCAGCTTGGTCCGTTCCACCAGCTCGGCCAGGCTCGCTCCCTCCACGCAGGCCTCGAGGATGAGGACGGCCTTGTCCAGGACACCGACCCCGCTGATACTCTGTCCCACAGACCGAAACCTACCTCCCATAATTCGGGATGTCCACAACGTGGGAGATGCAATGGGGCGCACGCTCGCTGAGAAAGTCTGGGACGACCATCTGGTGCGGTCGGCACCGGGAGAACCGGACCTGCTCTATATCGACCTGCACCTGCTCCATGAGGTCACAAGTCCTCAGGCCTTCGACGGGCTGCGGCTGGCCGGGCGCAAGGTACGCAGGCCGGAGTTGACTCTGGCGACAGAGGACCACAACACCCCCACCGACAATCTCCTCCAGATCGTCGACCCGATCTCGCGGAAGCAGATCGAGACGCTGCGCCGTAACTGTGAGGAGTTCGGCATCCGGCTGCACCCACTCGGTGACGCTGAGCAGGGCATTGTTCACGTCATCGGTCCCCAGCTGGGGCTCACCCAGCCTGGTATGACCATCGTCTGTGGGGACTCCCACACCTCCACGCACGGCGCCTTCGGAGCACTGGCCTTCGGCATCGGGACCAGCGAGGTGGAGCACGTGCTGGCGACCCAGACGTTGCCGCAGGCCAAGCTCAAGACCATGTCGGTGACCGCGACCGGCCAACTGCGGGAGGGGGTTACGGCCAAAGACCTGATCCTGGCCCTGATCTCGCAGGTAGGCACCGGTGGCGGTCGGGGCCACGTGGTGGAGTACCGCGGAGAGGCGTTCTCCAGCCTGTCCATGGAAGGCCGCATGACGGTGGCGAACATGTCCATCGAATGGGGCGCCAAGGCAGGCATGTTCGCCCCCGACGACACCACCTTCGCCTACCTGGAGGGCCGTCCACACGCCCCCCGTGGGGCAGCCTGGGAGCGTGCGCTGGACTACTGGCGTAGCCTGGCCACCGATCCCGACGCGACGTTCGACACCGAGGTCGTGCTGGATGCCTCAGCGGTCTCCCCATTCGTCACGTGGGGCACCAACCCGGGACAGGGCGTACCGCTGGACGGCGCGGTGCCGGATCCGGCGAGCTTCACCGACCCGGTCGAGCGCGCCGCCGCCGAACGCGCGCTCCAGTACATGGACCTGGAGCCCGGCACGCCGATGCGCGACATCGCCGTCGACGTGGTCTTCCTCGGCTCTTGCACCAACGGACGGATCGAGGACCTGCGGGCCGCCGCCGAGGTACTCCGGGGCCGCAAGGTCGCGCCCGGGGTCAAGATGATGGTGGTCCCCGGTTCGGCGAAGGTCCGGGCGCAGGCGGAGGCCGAAGGGCTGCATGAGGTGTTCATCAAGGCCGGGGCCGAGTGGCGCTTCGCGGGCTGCTCTATGTGCCTGGGCATGAACCCTGACAAACTCACCCCGGGCGCTCGTTCCGCCTCCACCTCGAACCGTAACTTCGAGGGCCGCCAGGGCCCCGGCGGCCGGACGCACCTGGTCTCTCCCCCGGTGGCCGCCGCGACCGCGATCGTTGGCCGGCTGGCCGCTCCGTCCGACCTGTAGGAGCACCGACCATGGAGAAGTTCACCGTTCACACCGGCCGCGGCGCACCGCTCCGGCGGTCCAATGTGGACACAGATCAGATCATTCCCGCCGAGTACCTCAAGCGGGTCACCCGTACCGGCTTCGCCGACGGTTTGTTCGCCGCCTGGCGTTCCGACCCGTCCTTCGTGCTCAACCTCCCCCAGTACGCGAACGTCAGCGTGCTGGTCGCCGGGCCGGACTTCGGCACTGGTTCGTCTCGGGAGCACGCGGTATGGGCGCTTCAGGACTACGGTTTCCGGGCCGTCATCTCGCCCCGGTTCGGGGACATCTTCCGGGGCAACGCCCTCAAGGGCGGGTTGCTGCCGGTAGAGCTGCCCCAGGACGCGGTGGATTGGCTGTGGGACCAGCTGGAGGCGAACCCGGATATGCCGATCACGGTTGATCTGCATGCCCGGGAGGTACGCGCGGGCGAGAAGACCTGGCCGTTCCCCCTCGATGACTTCAGCCGTTGGCGGCTGCTGGAAGGGCTCGACGACATCGGCCTGACCCTGCGGCACGAGGCGGACATCACCGCCTACGAGGAGCGGCGGGCCGACTGGCTGCCCCGCACCATCCCAGCGCTGTGACGCGGCGCCGTCCGCGTACCCCGGGCGTACCGGTGGTACGTGCCGGAAGGCGTGGCGGCCGGCCGTGACCGCCTGACGACGTCTGATCGCGTGAGGGGCCACCCGAACCAGCCCGGGTGGCCCCTCACGCGTTCTTTTTTCCTTGCCCCGCAACGGATCCAGCCCGCCTGGCCGCCATCCCAGGGCGATTTGGAGGGGTAGCTGGCTCTTGCGAAATCCGTTACGACACAAGGTTTTTTCGCGGATATGTTTGTATGGAGCCAGTTTGCGGCATACGGTGCGCGCAGATGACCTGTCAAGGTCAGCCGCATCTCGGGAGGGATTGTCGTGAACAAGGGCGAGCTCATCGACGCGCTTACCGGCCGCCTGGGGGACAAGAAGGTGGCGACCGAAGCCCTCGACGCCGTGCTGCAGGAGATCCAGCGGGCGGTCGCTAAGGGGGACAAGGTGTCCATCGCCGGATTCGGGGTCTTTGAGAAGCGCACCCGTGGGGCGCGGGTCGCGCGGAACCCCCGTACCGGTGAGCCAGTGAAGGTCAAGAAGACCGCCGTCCCGGCGTTCCGGGCCGGTCAGGGCTTCAAGGACGTGGTCACCGGTAAGAAGAAAGTGGCCAAGGCCCCCGCGAGGAAGGCGACCACCGGAGCGCCCGGCACCAAGATGACCAAGGCGACCCGGACGGCACCCGGCACCGTCTCCACGCGGACCGGACGGGCAACCGCCGCCAAGGCGACGGCTAAGAAGGCCACCGCGAAGGCGACGAAGACCACCACGAAGGCCGCGAAGCCGACGAAGGTCGCCAAGACGACGGCCGCCAAGAGCGTCGCGACCAAACGGGGAGGCGCTAAGGCCACCGCCAAAGCAACCAAGACCACCAGCAGGAGGAGTACCGCCAAGAAGGCAAGCTCTTAAGGTCACCTGGCAGTCCGGCATGAGACCGAGGTATGCCGTCACCTCGGTCCTGCCGGTCTGCTTACGCCAAGCCGCTCAGACAACGCTCATACAAGTCGCTCATACTCGAGAACACGGACGGGGACTATTCGTGATCGACCCGTAGCCGAAGGCGGCGTCACCTCGTTTCGTTAACCAGCAGACACGCACAGCGGTGCGTCGACGGCGCATCAGCCGTGGTGGCGCCAGTGGTTCGCCGCAGACAGGGACGTTCTGGTCTCATGAATCATGTCTGCGCGGACTTCACCGATTCCACCGATGAGGAGCGATATGGGGAACACGAATAGTCCGGTCATGCGGCATCCCACCAAGGGGGTGTTCAACACCGCTTCGGCGCAGTGGCGCCGTGCCGGTCGTGTGGAGGTCGCCTTCGTCGACGATCTGGTGGGGGTCCGTGACGGTGCCCGGCCCGATGGGCCGGTCTTGGTCTTCACCCACGGCGAGTGGGAGGCGTTCCTTGCCGGCGCCCGGAACGGAGAATTCGATTTGAACGAGGACAGGAGCGGGTTCGCGATGCCTTGACCCGCTCCCGTCCAGGAACTGGAGTGGTACGAGCTGGAGTGGTACGCGCGCCAGCAGCGTCCAGCGTTTAGCCTGGGGCGGCCGTGAGGTAGTCGGCGCTCACCAGCGTTGAGCCATGGAAGGACAGAACCCAGCAGGCGCCTTTAGCGGTTTCGGTGTCGGGCAGGCTGACGCCATCGCGGGCAGCGAGCTGAGCCACTGTGTCGGTGATAACCGTTCCCTGGCTACAGACCAGGACACGACTGTGTGACGTCGCCAGTTCCCGCAGCCGCTCCGCGGCACGCCCCTCAGCCAGGTGGTGGGCCTGCTCATCAAAAACACTGCAGATCTCAATCGGGAGCTGACGGGCCAGCGCCAACGGCTCCACCGTCTGGACACAGCGCAGCGGCCACGCCGAGATGATGCGGGTCGGCGCGTACAACCCCAGCAGCGGGGTCATCGCGACCATGTGCGCCTCCCCTTCCGAGGTGAGGGGCCGCGCCGCATCGGGCCCCTGCCAGCTCTTGCGGTCACCGGCGAAGGCGTGCCGCAGGAGCAGGATGGTACTCGTGACGGGAGGCATCGCTGCGAAACCGCGTACCACCTCCACGTCCTGCGCATAGCTGGCCACGGCTGGGACCTCAGAGAGCGGTACCCACCGCAGGTCGTCTGTCTCATCGGTGGGGGTGAAGGCGCCATCACCCGCTGCCCGCATCGCCCAGTAGTCCACTGTCTTGAGCGCCATACCGGTGCGCCTGCGAACCTCGTACCGGATGGTGGATAACCGTTGCCCTGGGATGGGAGGGATCCCCGTCTCCTCGTGCACCTCCCGGCAGGCGGCCGCGAGCGGGTGCTCTCCGGGCTGCAGTCTGCCCTTAGGCAATGACCAGTCCTGGTATTTCGGGCGATGCACAAGTGCGATCTCGATGCCCGTCGGGCCTTCCCGCCACAGCACCCCACCGGCGGAGTGGAGCGTCCGTTTCGGTGTTTCACCCATGCCTGAACTGTGAGGCTGTCGGCTGGTCGCCGCTCCCTTCGACACCATCACGACTTATCCCCTGGGTCATTCCCCACGGCCGACGATACGGCGTAGCAGGGTCTCCTGGACGTCGATCAGGTTTTGGTCGACGATGTCCCGCCGGCGGCGCCATGATCCATCAGGGCACAGTTCGAACGAGTCGGCCTCCTCGCTCATCGCCAGGTCGAACAGTGCCGCCAGCTTCGCCTGAAGCACCGGATCGACGACCCGTACCAACGCCTCCACACGGCGGTCGAGGTTGCGGTGCATCAGATCGGCCGACCCCAGCCAGAATTCGTCATGGCCGTTGTTGCCGAACCGGAAGATCCGGGAGTGCTCCAGGAAGCGACCCAGGATGGAGCGAACCCGGATGTTCTCTGACAGACCCGGTACGCCCGCCCGCAGAGCGCAGATCCCGCGTACCACCAGGTCCACCTGCACCCCCGCCTGGCTGGCGCGGTACAGCGCGTCGATGATCTGCTCATCCACGATCGAGTTCACCTTGATCTGCACCAGCCCAGGCCGCCCGGCCTGGCAGTGCTCGATCTCCCGTTCGATCCGCTCCACGATGCCGCTGCGGATACCGTGCGGCGCTACGAGCAGACGCCGGTACCCGGTCTGCCGGCTGTAGCCGGTGAGCACGTTGAACAGGTCGGTCAGATCGGCGCCGACATCTGGGTCGGCGGTGAGCAGGCCGAGATCCTCATAAACCCGCGCGGTCTTCGGGTGGTAGTTGCCGGTGCCGATATGGCAGTACCGCCGGATCTGCCCCGCCTCCTGCCGGACGACCAGCGCTATCTTGCAGTGCGTCTTGAGGCCAACCAGGCCGTAGACCACATGGCACCCAGCGCGCTCTAGTTTGCGTGCCCACGCGATGTTGGCCTGTTCGTCGAACCGCGCCTTGACCTCTACGAGCACGACCACCTGTTTTCCGGCCTCGGCGGCGCTGATCAGGGCGTCCACGATCGGAGAGTCGCCGGAGGTGCGGTAGAGCGTCTGCTTGATCGCCAGTACCTGCGGGTCGGCTGCGGCTTGCTCCACGAACCGCTGCACGCTGGTCGAGAACGAGTGGTAGGGGTGGTGGACCAGGATGTCACCCTCCCGGAGCGTGGCGAACACGCTCTTGGGGGTCTCACCCTCGGCGAACTGCGGGTGCGTGGCCGGAACGAACGGACGATCCTTCAGATCCGGGCGGTCAACGTCTCCGTAGATCTGCCACAGCGCGGACAGATCCAGAAGACCGGGGATCCGCAGCACGTCATGGCTGTCCATATCCAGTTCCCGGACCAGCAGGTCCAGGACATGATCGGACACGTTGGCGGCGATTTCGAGACGTACCGGAGGGCCGAAGCGGCGCCGCGCCAACTCACGCTCCAGCGCTTGGAGCAGATCCTCGTCCCGGTCTTCCTCCACATCCAGGTCGGCGTTGCGGGTGACCCGGAAGACGTGATGTTCGACCACCTGCATACCCGACAGCAGCTCGGAGAGGTGAGCCGCGATCAGGTCTTCCACCGGAAGGAAACGGAAGTGCTTGCCCTGCGCCTGGACGGAGACGAACCGAGGAACGTTATTGGGTACCTTGACCCGCGCGAAACGCTCCGGTCCACCGTCCGGGTCCCGAACGATCACCGCCAGGTTGAGTGACAGGCCGGAGATGTAGGGGAACGGATGTGCCGGATCCACCGCCAGAGGCGTGAGCACAGGGAAGACCTGAGTGCGGAAGTAGGTCCGCATCTGCTGCTGTTCCTCAGCGTTCAGCTCCGACCACCGCACGATTTCAATCTGTTCTGCGGCGAGGCGGGGCAGCACATCCTCGGTGAAACACCGGGCGTGGCGGGCGGCCAACTCGCTGACTCGCTGAGATATCAGCTCCAGTTGCTCCCGAGGGCTGAGGCCGTCTGGGCTGTGGACCGACAGCCCGGTCTGCATCCGGCGTTTGAGGCCCGCGACCCGGACCATGTAGAACTCGTCCAGGTTGCTCGCGAAGATGGCCAGGAACTTGGCCCGCTCTAACAGCGGCAGTGTGGTGTCCTCAGCTAACGCCAGGACCCGGGCATTGAAGTCCAGCCAGGACAATTCTCGGTTGAGGAAGCGGTCGGCCGGTAACGGGGCTGCCTCGGGCGGCGGTGCGTCTGCGTGACGCGGTGGTGAGGGCGACGACTGGCGCGTACCGGTGCTGGTACGCGTACTGGCACTGGTACTGGTACGCGTACCGGTGCTGGTACGCCGATTGGTGCGTGACCTAGCGGCGACCCGGCGGGTGCCTCCGCCCTGCCCGCCGCGCTGCGCGCTGGAGCGAGGCGGGGAGAGGGCGGCGTCCAGCTCGGGGCGCTCTCCACCGTGGTCGGGCTGTGCCGTGTCGTTTTGTTCGATCGCGGTTTGCTCCAGACTGGTTTCGGTGCCGGCGCGGTTTGCGCGACCGCTGGAGGCACGATGGGGCTCGTTCTCATCGGTGTCGGCGCACCTGGGCTCTGCGACCGGCGAAGAGGCACGGTGGGGAGGCCGGTGCTGACGGGGCGCCCGCTGGGCGTTGGTCACGTCCATCATCATGACCAAAGTCGCATGAACGGTATGTGAACCTCTTTCAATTCGATCACGGAAGTGTGGGGAGTGTCACCCTGCTGACCTGGCCAGCCTCGTCCCGCTCGATTCGGACTCGTTGACCCGGCCGGAGATGACGCAGGCCCGAAGCGTGGAAGGCCTCGGGAGGAAATAGGACCTCACGGCCATCGTCGAGGACGACGCTGCCAGCGTGACTGTCGCTATCGAAATAAGCCACGGTCCCCTGCATTGCTCCACGGTACCGCCGCGGAGTCGAGTGCGGACAATACCGCTTTCGGTGTGTGAAAACCCGTTCAGTTTTCCCTTTTTCGCTTTCAGGGCTTGATACGGCGTCCACTTTCTGCGACGTTACTGTCGTTATGGCGTAGAGCTATCGGTTTCGGTGATCTTTTCGCTTCGCGTACCTCTTGGTATGGAAGTAGCGGAAAAGGGGATTCTGTGGAGCCGACCCCGGCGAGCTTCAAGGAGGCGCCCGTGTGGCCACCCTCAGCGCGACCACACCGCAAGTCCGGTCCCTCTTCAAAAAGCCGATGGTGGAGCAGTCGTCCCCTCATCGAAGCGGTCGTACTTGCGGTGGCGGCCGCGGCTCTGATCAGCGTTGGGTCGACCGCTTCCGCTCAACCAGCCAGGTATGTCTTACAGGCCCGCCACGCCGTCCCACGGAACTGTTTCGCCGCTCCGTTACCACGGGAACGCGGGGTGGACACCGTCACTGTGACCGCGCCTGTCACGGGGCTGGTACGAGCCACCCTCGCCGGTGACGGAGATTGGGATCTGGCGGTCTTCGACGTGGAGACCGGGAAGGTCGTCGCCGCGTCCGCCGGGCTGCGCTCCAACGAGATCGCCGACGGTTTTGTCGCGGAGGGGCAAGAACTCCTCATACAAGGGTGTCGTTACGGCGGGCAGGCGCGTCAGGTGCGGGCGACCGTGGACTTCCTGCCCGTCGACCCTGCTGACACCACAGAGCCGGTCCAAGTGGTCCGGGTGAACACCCCCACTCGAGCCGACAAGAACCGGCTCCTGGAACTGGGTCTGGACATCACTGAGCACGCCACCCAGACCACCGTTGAGGTCATCCTTCACGGTGAGGACGATGCCGCCCGCCTGCGACAGGCGCGGTTCACCTGGGAGGTACAGATCCCCGACCTGGCGGCCCGGATCGCGACCAATCAAGCGGCAGATGAGCGCTACCAGGAACGGCACACGCGGTCAGCGCTCCCCAGCGGAAGAACCTCATACCGCCGTCTGGCCGACTACGAATACGAGATGAAGGAGCTGGGACGTCGGTTCCCGCACCTGGTACGACCGTTTGTGCTCAGTGAACGCACCGTTGAAGGGCGCGACATCACCGCGATCGAGATCGCGCTGAATCCCGGCAACATCCATGACGGCAAGCCGGTCTTTCTCAACATGGGCGTCCACCACGCCCGCGAGTGGCCTTCCGCCGAGCATGTGATGGAGTGGGCGTACGACTTGGTGTACGGGTACGGCTCCGATCCCCGTACCACCCGCCTGGTCGCCGAGACGCGGAACATCATCGTGCCGGTCGTCAACCCCGACGGATTCACGATCTCCCGGGAAGCCGTACCGATCGGGGATTTCTCGACCTTCGACTACGAGATGAAGCGCAAAAACTGCCAGGCCACAGACAGCCCGTCTCAGTACCAGGGCGGGGTGTGTGCCGATAACCCGGCTGGCCGGCTCCGTGGCACGGACCTGAATCGCAACTACGCGGGCTTTTGGGGCGGGCCCGGCGCCAGCCCCATCTGGTCCAGCGATATCTACCGGGGCAGCGCGCCCTTCTCTGAACCGGAGACCCGGGCCATCCGGGACCTCATCTCCACCCGTTCGGTCACTAACCTCATCAGCAACCACACCTACGGCAACCTAGTTCTGCGTCCACCGGGCGTGATGTCCGTACGCCCTCCGGTGGAGGAGGAGCTGTACGAGGCTTTGGGGGCGCGACTGGCCAGTCACAACGGATACGCGAACATCCCCTCGTGGGGACTGTATGACACCACCGGGTCCACCGAGGACTGGTCGTTCTGGAACACCGGTGGGCTGGGGTTCACCTTCGAGATCGGCCCAGATCAGTTCCACCCACCGTTTGAAAGCGGCGTGGTGAATGAGTATCTGGGGCTGGGTGACGCCGCTGGTGCCGGACAAGGTGGGAACCGGGAGGCCTACTTCGCGATGCTGGAGGCGACCGCGGATTCCTCCTACCACTCGGTGATTACCGGACAGGCTCCGCGGGACGCCGTGCTCACGGTGAGCAAGACCTTCCAGACCCCTACATCACCCGTGCTGAATCCGGACGGGACCGTGGGAGAGCCGCTGCTCGTCACCGACGAACTCAGGGTCTCTCACCGGGTTTCGGGCGGGCAGTTCGCGTTCCACGTCAATCCATCTACCCGCCCCTATGTCGCCGGTCGCTACGGGCGTGAGCCGCAAGCACCACCCCAAAGGCCGATTCCCCTACCCAATCCGGATGGTCAACCAGCAGAGAACACCTTGGCCAATCCGCTTGAGGGGGACTATGAGGCGATCCCGTTTACCATTGCCGGGCTTCCTGAGGCGGATAACGGATTCGCCACCATCCATATCGAATGGTCTAACCCAGAGACCGACTGGGATCTGTATGTCGTCGACGCGAGCGGCACGGTGGTGGGGCGGTCGGCCAGCTACGGAGACACCGATGAGGATGCGGTGCTCGTTGACCCCGTGCCGGGAGAGTATCTGGCCATCGTCGTTAACTACGACCAGGTCGATGGGGCTCCGTTCGATGACTGGAGCGGCGGTGAAGTGACCTTCAGCGGCCCTGAGCCGCCGTTGGTCGGGGTGCGGGAGGCATGGATGGTCACCTGCCAGCGCCGCGACGGCTCTATCGCGGCGGTGCACCAGGTGATCGTGGATCGGGGGCAGACAGTGGATCTCGGCAACGCCTGCGATGCGAGCCGCAGAATGGCCGTGACCGAGATTTAAGAAGGCGGCTCCGTTCGGAATGCGGAGCCGCCTGGAGCTGACTGGAGCCGTTCTCGCTCTCCGGAGTGGAACAGAGCGGAGGGCCCGTCCGCGGGGATTAGGCGACGCCTCAGCCGGTGACTCGACACCGTAGCGTGGCCCTTCGCTTTACAAATGTTCCGCGCGCAGATGCCTCACAGATGTATCGCGGCGGTGGCCAGCAGCGCCGAGGTGTGGCTGCCCAGCCCGAGATGGGCGGCCGTCACGAGGTCCTCACGGACATCGACATCGCGACGCAGCGAAGGCCACACCCCGTCTAACAGGTACGCGCCGCTGCGCGCATGCTCACGAGCCGAGTCAGGGCCGAACCGGGGGTCGAGAGTGACTCCCGGTCGAGCGGTGAGCAAGACGGTGCCGCTTCCGGGGGCGTCGGGCACATACGCGCGTTCATGCGCCATGGCCATCGTCAGCGCCTCGGCTAATTCCTCGGGACGGAGCGCGGGAAGATCACCGCCGAGGGTCGCTACGCCGGTGTCAGGAGCCGACCGTGCCACGTGGGCGGCTCCGTGGGTGAGCGCGGGATTGAGACCAGCGTCCGGCGCGTCTCGTATCCAGTGGGCTCCCAGCGCGCTGACCGCGTTTTGGGTCCTTATCTCATCGGTGACCACGTATACGGCGCGGACGACGGGGCAGCGCAGCGCTGCCTGGACGGTGTCCAGCGCTAAGGCGAGGACTAGATCATCATGTGCTACACCGGGAACCGCGCCTCGGAGCCGGCTTTTGGCCGCGTGCAGCCGCTTGAGGGGTACGACGATGGACCAGTCCCGCACTCATCCATCCTTACCTATCGGTTCCTACCCGGCAGGTGGAAATCTGGGGCGACGTGGTGCGTGACACCACCGGTGGCGCCGCGTCGAACATCACCGCGACGTACGCGGCTGTGCCCGCGGTGGACTGGCCAGGCATGATTCCAGAACATCGGCACACCGTCGGTGCCGTGGCGTCACGACGTGCGGACAGGCGCGTCAACCAATAAGGGAGGAATCCGTGAGACGGCGACGGTTGGGGTTCTGGCGTTGGATCGCGGTGATCCTGATTAAGCCGATCATGCTGCTGTTTACTCGGCGTACCTGGCGTGGCCTGGAGCACGTCCCTACCACCGGGCCGGCGATCCTGGTGAGCAATCACATATCGCACGCGGACCCCCTCGTTGTCGCTCACTTCGTCTACGAGGCGGGGCGGTGGCCGCGCTTCCTGGCTAAGTCCGGCTTGTTCCGTAATCCGGTCCTGGGATATCTGCTGCGGGAGGTGGAGCAGATCCCGGTCTACCGGGGCACCGCCGACGCGGCTAAGTCCCTGGAGGAGGCGATCGCCGGGCTCCGGGCAGGGAAAACGGTGATCATCTATCCGGAGGGGACTATCACTCGTCAGCCTGATCTGTGGCCGATGCGAGGAAAGACAGGAGTGGCACGACTGGCCTTGGCGACAGGGGCGCCGGTGATCCCCATCGCACAGTGGGGAGCGCAGCGGCTCTACGACCCGATCCGTAAGAAGATCAGGATCCGACCGCGTACCCCGGTCACTGTGGTGGCCGGCCCACCGGTGGACCTCTCGGCGTGGCGGGACGCCCCGCCCACCAAAGCCACCCTGCATGAGATGACCGACACCATCATGCGTCACATACAGGATCTTCTCGTCGAAATCCGGGGTGAGACCCCGCCGGAGCTGGACGTCCCGCCTGCGGCGGCGGGGCAGGGCGAGCGGTGATCCGGCCATGGTGACTGAGATCAGACGAGCCGCCGTGCTCGGCGCCGGTTCATGGGGCACGGCCTTTGCGAAAGTACTGGCTGACGCCGGTACCGATGTTGTTTTGTGGGCCAGACGAGCCTCGATTGCTGAGGCGATCCGAAAACACCGTGAGAACCCGGCGTACCTGTCCGGGATCCAGCTCCCTGATCGACTGGACGCCACCGACGATGTGCAGGCAGCGCTGGACGGAGCCGACCTAGTGGTGCTGGCGGTGCCGAGCCAGACGCTCCGGGAAAACCTGATGGCGTGGAGCGGTTACATCGCTTCCGACGCCTTGCTGGTCAGCTTGATCAAAGGAATAGAGCTGGGAACGTCGCTGCGGATGAGCCAGGTGATTATGGAGGTCACCGGGGCCGATCACAGCAGGGTCGCGGTGGTGAGCGGGCCTAACCTGGCGCGTGAGGTGGCACTGGAGCAGCCAGCGGCGACGGTGGTGGCCTGTACGGATCAGTACCACGCCACGCTCATTCAGCGCGCGATCACAACCCGCTATTTCCGGCCCTACACCAACCCCGACATCATCGGCTGCGAGCTGGGTGGAGCGGTCAAGAACGTCATCGCCTTGGCGTTCGGGATGGCGACCGGCATGGGACTGGGCGACAACACCAAGGCGACGTTGATCACACGCGGACTTGCTGAGACCGCTCGGCTGGGCGGAAAGTTGGGCGCCGATCCGTTGACCTTCTCCGGACTGGCGGGTCTGGGAGATTTGGTCGCGACCTGCTATTCGCCGCTGTCCCGGAACCGCACCTTTGGGGAGCAGCTAGGCAGGGGTCAGACCCTGGCGCAGGCACAAGCGGCGACGAAGCAGACCGCCGAAGGGGTGCTCAGCTGCCTGTCTATTCGGGACTTGGCGCGCCGACACGGCGTTGAAATGCCGATCACGGAGCAGGTGGAACGGGTGTGTCATGAGGGAGTGGCCACCCATGTGGCGTTGAACGAGCTGATGAGCAGGGAGACCAAGCCAGAATGAGCCACCGCGACGCCACCCGCTGCGTCCACGCCGGCCTACCCGCCCCCGTTCCCGGCCAGCCGTTCCTGCCCGGCCCGGTGTTCGCGGCTCCGTATCACCTGAATCCGGAGGGACACCGACCGGGAGACGACGGGTACGGCAGGACGGACAATGCGACGGTACGCCGGTTCGAGGCCGCCCTGGGCGAGCTGGAAGGCGGGGAGGCGGTGGCGTTCGCCTCCGGGATGGCGGCGATCAGCGCCGTCCTGCTCAGCCTGCTCCGTCCCGGCGACACGCTCATCATCCCGGAGGACGGGTACTACCTGGCTCGGCGCTTCGCCGAACAGAACCTGACGGAGCGGGGAATCACGGTACGGAGCATCCCGACCGCCGGCCCCTATCCGGAGGCGGTGCTGGCGGAGGCGAGGCTCATCCTGCTGGAGAGCCCGGCCAACCCCGGTCTGGATGTGTGCGATATCCCGGCGCTCGTTGAGCGGGCGCACCGGCACGGAGCCTGGGTCGTGGTGGACAACACCACGGCCACTCCGTTGGGCCAACAACCTCTGGAACTCGGCGCAGATCTGACGGTGGCCAGCGACACCAAAGCACTGACCGGACACTCAGATCTGATCCTGGGGCATGTGGCCGGACGGGATCCGCAGTTGATCGCGCGCCTCCGGGAGTGGCGGACCACCACCGGAGCGATTCCCGGCCCGTTTGAGACCTGGTTGGCGCACCGGTCGTTGGGCACTTTGGAACTGCGGCTATCTCGTCAGAGCGACAACGCCGCCAGGGTCGTGGAGGCGCTGGCGGCCCGACCCGAAGTCACCAGGCTACGGTGGCCCGGGCGTCCGGAGGACCCCGCGTACCCGATCGCCCAGCGTCAGATGCGTCGAATACCAGGGGTGGTGACCTTCGAACTGCCGTCCGAGGCGTACGCCACGCGTTTCCTCCGTGCCTGTCGACTGGTGACGGCGGCGACCAGTTTCGGTGGACTCCACACCACGGCGGACCGACGCGCGCAATGGGGGGAAGAAGTCCCAGGCGGGCTGATTCGACTCTCAGTGGGGTGTGAGGACCCTCATGATCTCATCACGGATTTGAACGACGCTTTTGACACAGCGTCACGGCAGTCCTGATTCGTGCATCTTCGTCCCTGGAAAAAGGCACAAGAAGGGGTGACCGAAACCGGTGGCGGTAACCGCGCGTGACAATTAGGCGGTATGGTCTGCCGCGTGAGTACGCCACGGAAAGCGCGGGTCGCGATCATCTACGGTGGACGGAGCACCGAGCACGCGATCTCCTGTGTCAGCGCCGGAAGCATCATGGCGGCGTTGGACCGGGACGAGTTCGACGTGATCGGGATCGGTATTACCCGGCAGGGGCACTGGGTGCTTACCGACGGTGATCCGACGGCATTGGCCATCTCGGGTCGCACCCTGCCTGAGATCACTGATGGTTCTGGGGTCGGAGTGATGCTGCCAGCCGATCCCACGGTACGCGGGCTCATGGTTGTGGAGCCTGAAGCCGGGCTCCAGAAGCTGTCCGAGGTGGACGTCGTCCTGCCCGTTCTGCACGGCCTCTACGGTGAGGACGGCACGATCCAGGGAATGCTGGAGATGGCCGGCATTCCCTACGTGGGCGCGGGAGTGCTCGCGTCCGCGGTGGGGATGGACAAGGAATTCACTAAGAAGCTTTTTGTCGCCGAAGGGCTGCCGGTCGGTCCATACACGGTTCTGCGAGCCGGGCAGTCCCTGTCGGAAGCGGAGCGGGAACGGCTCGGTCTACCGGTGTTCGTGAAACCAGCACGCGCCGGGTCATCTCTGGGAATCACCAAGGTGACCGATTGGGCCGACCTTGACGCCGCGGTGGCCCACGCCCGTGAGGTGGACTCGAAGGTGATCATCGAGGCCGCGTTCACCGGGGCCCGCGAGATCGAGTGTGGGGTGCTGGAAGGGGAGTACGGAGGCGCGCCCGAAGCCAGCCTGCCGGCTGAGATCCACGTCGGGGGTGGACACGACTGGTATGACTTCGAGGCCAAGTACCTCGATGACGTGTGCCACTTCGACATCCCACCGAAATTGCCGGATCACATCATTGAAAAGATTCGGGATATGGCGTGTCGGGCGTTTACCGCCTTGGATTGCGCCGGATTGGCCCGGGTGGACTTCTTCGTGACGCCGGAGTTGGATATTTATCTGAACGAAATCAACACTATGCCTGGCTTTACGTCCATTTCGATGTTTCCGCAGATGTGGGCGGCTAGCGGCCTGGAGTACCCCAAACTCATCTCTCGGATGATTCGTACCGCGATGCGACGCGGAACAGGGCCGCGCTGAGCTTCGTCGGGCGGAACAGCTCCGGCTTAAACCGGCTTTAAAAGGAAGCCAGTTGTGACGCCCGACAGGCAAATGACGGACGGTGCCAGAACAGGATGCCTGTCTGCTGGAAGGCCGGTGTGCTCAGCCGGTGCAGCCGGAGGGTGGATCAGGGATCGCAGGTATCGCGTCCATGACGTATTCGGCGACGGCTGACGCCCACTGGAGCGGACTGGACTGCTCCGTCGGCACGGTGAGAGCGACCGCGACCTCACGATCCACCGTGGTCAGGACGGTGGCGGTGTCGTCGGTCTCCGATAGCCAGCACACCCCGTCGGCCATCCATACGGTTTCGGTGGAGTTGGAGGGGAGCTGGGGTGCGGCGACACCGCAGGAGATGACGACCGCCGGGTCACCGTACGCGGCGTTCTGCTCCGCACCCGCGGTGACCTCCCGGCGTGGCTGGTTACGGAGGGTCTCGGGAAGCTCAGCGACCAGCGCCCGGCAGACCTCTGTGGCGCGCGGCGACAGTGACGGTGCATCCACCCTCACCGGTGAGGTTGGCCATGTCGAGGGTGAGGAGGAAGCCTCAGGCTCTCCCGGATCGGCGGGAGACAGCAACCGGAGCATCAGTAAACCCGTCACCACCGCCACCGGTACCGCTACCAGGGTGGCGATCCACGCCGCACGAGTCGAGGTGCTGTCCCGCTGCTGCTTCGTCATAGGTGCGCCACGGTGCAGGTGACTGTCCGAGTGATGCCAGGGATCGCCTGCACCTTGCTCACCACCAGCTTGCCGAGTTCATCGGAGTTACGGGCCTCTGTGAAAACCACGACGTCGTACGGCCCGATGACAGCGTCCACCCGTGCGACGCCGGCCAGACCTCGGATTGCCGTGGCGACATCGCGAGCCTTGCCGACCTCGGTCTGGATGAGGATGTATGCCTGCACCACGACACGACTCCTTTGGGCGTGGACGTGTTCGGGTCGCAGGAGAAACTACCGCACTTATCGAAGTAAGCGCGTGACGCGGAACCGTGTTGCGGTCTGAGGCACACTGGCGATGCTCTTGGGCAGCGTGTCGAGCGTCCTCAACGAGTGGCGGCGTGTCTCGTTGAGGCCGTCGGAACGAATCGGAACGAATCGTGTGGACAGCCCGCCGAGAGGGGACGGCACAGCATGACGGTGGCCGAGAGAGGCGAATTCGGACTCATCAGCGCAGTCACCGCACGGTTGGGCTCCGGAGCGAATTGCATCCTGGGGCCGGGGGATGACGCTGCGGTGGTCACCGCGCCGGACAGGCGGGTGGTGGCCAGCAGCGATGTCCTCGTGGAGGGGCACCATTTCCGGCGTGACTGGTCCAGCGCTGAGGACGTGGGACACCGGGCTGCCGCCGCCAACCTGGCTGACATCGCCGCGATGGGAGCGGTCCCGACCGCGCTTTTGGTGTCGCTGTGTGTCCCCCCTGACTTGGACGTGCGATGGGTTGAAGGGCTGGCCGATGGACTCGCCGCGGAGGCTGCCCTGACCGGTGCTTCGGTGGTTGGGGGAGACATCTCCGCCAGCTCCACACTCACCATCGCAGTCACCGCGTTGGGGGATCTACAGGGGTTGCCACCTGTCGTCCGCTCCGGGGCACGCCCCGGTGATGTGGTGGCGGTAACCGGTCGCCTCGGTTGGGCCGCGGCTGGGTACACGGTGCTGTCACGGGGCTTCCGGTCACCCCGGGCGTTAGTAGAGGCCCATCGCCGGCCACGCCCGCCGTACGCGGCTGGGCCGGTGGCGGCCCGGCTGGGCGCCACCGCCATGATCGACGTCTCTGATGGGTTACTGGCGGATCTTGGGCACATCGCCCGTGCCAGTGGGGTGGGCATCGACCTACGCCGCGAGGCGTTTGACGTCGCACCCCAGATGAGGGATGCCGCAGCCGCACTTGGGGTCGACCCGTACGTGTGGATTTTCACCGGCGGTGACGACCATGCCCTCGCCGCTACCTTCCCCGCCGGGACGGTACTGCCGCCCGGATGGCGGACGATCGGTCGGGTCAACGATCACGATCAGGTGACGGTGGACGGGGAACCGTTCACCGGTGCGTCTGCGGGGTGGGAGCACTTTCGGGCCTAGACACCGCCGCCTCTAACCACCACCGCCGCCGTGCCGCCCGCTACACCCTGATGGGCGTGGGGCTCCAGGGGGCCAGGGCAAGGCGAGGCTTTGAGGCTTTTGGGCCGCGTACCTCCGTCGTTTCCCGGCGTTCGGTAGGCGCGGTGACGCCTATCTCGGCATTTATTTCGTCGCTGTCGAGCGGAGAGCTTCGTAAAGTGAGGCGGCGTGAGTGGCTCCAAGACACAACCGGAAGACCAGCAGACACAACTACAGATCGAGACGGTGCCCTACGACCATCCGGTCGCGGCCCAACTAGTCCATGCGGCATTGACGGAAATCGGTGAGCGGTACGGCGGGGAGGGGGACGAAACGCCCGTCGAGGCTTCCGATTTCGAACCTCCGAGGGGCACCTTCCTCATCGCGCGTTTAGACGGCCGACCGGTGGGTTGCGGAGCATGGCGTTCACACGATGAGGACACCGCTGAGATCAAGCGGATGTACACCGTGCCGGAGGCGCGGGGACGCGGCATCGCTCGTACCCTTCTGGAGACCTTGGAGGCGTCCGCGCGGGCGGCAGGCAAGAAACGGATCATCCTGGAGACGGGAGACCGGCAGCCAGAGGCGATCGCGTTGTACGAATCCCGTGGGTACCAGCGGATTCCGAACTACGGGTACTACCGGGATGACCCCGGCACGATTTCATTCGGCCGGACAATATGACATAAATCATGACGTAAATCCCGCTCCTGGGTGCGTCAGGCACCCCGGAGCGGACGGCTTGGTGTCGGTGCCTCGTCATCGTGACGGGGCACCGTGATCATGTCGACATGACGGTCGTACGCGACATCAGCGGTGATACCTAGCCAGGTATCGGGAACACCAACAGCCGCCGCACCTTAAATGACGTACGGCGGCTGGCGATGTTCCGACTGCGGATATGGATAACCGAAAGCGGCGCTGTCGGTCGCGAACGACTTGGGGTCAGCCGCGGACGACCTTGCCGGCCTTCAGGCACGACGTGCACACGTGCATCCGCTTGCGGTTGCCACCGCTGGTGGCGGCCCGCACAGTCTGGATGTTCGGGTTCCACCGCCGGTTAGTCCGACGGTGGGAGTGAGACACGTTGTGGCCGAAGCCCGGCCTCTTGCCGCAGACGTCGCACACGCTAGCCACGGGAAGCACTCCTGGGATGAGCTCGCGAAGACAACCCGGCATCTGCTCCGGGCAACCTGACCAGGGTAGCTGACCGTCACGGACCGACCAAAAGCCGCCCCACACCACGTGGGCGCCGCAGCGGTGGAGGCACCTGAGACCGGCGCCATAACCGGCCCGTCCGGTAAGCCGTCGGTACCGGATGGTAGGGCACGGGCATAGCGGTTCTGTCTGGGACGACTACTAAGCTCGCACCGTGTTGGACAGCCTCGACGCCGCTGCGGTGCGCCGCTGGTGCGCCGTGGGTCTGGACGCGTTGCGCCGGCACCAGCACCGGATCGATGAACTCAACGTGTATCCGGTGGCCGATCGGGACACGGGGACCAACCTGGTCCTGACCCTGGACGCGGCGTACCAAGCGGCCATGGAGGAGGACCCGGTCGGCGCCCCCGTCGGGCTGATTCTCGCCCGTATGGCGCGGGCGGCGGCGCGTGACGCCCGAGGTAACTCCGGTGTCATCATCTCCGAGTTGCTGCGGGGGATCGCCGGGGCGGTGGAGGACGCGGCGACGATCGACGGGCGACGGTTCACCCAGGCACTGGGGCAGGGAGTCCGGGCCGGGTACGCCGCGGTCGCCGAGCCAGCCGAGGGCACCATGCTCAGCGTGGCCAACGCCGCCGCTGTCGCCGCAGACGGAGCCGGCAGTGATCGGCTGCCGGAGGTGGTCCGTGCGGCGGTCACCGGAGCGGTTGAGGCGCTGCTGCGTACCCCCGACCAGTTGCTCCCCTTGGCACGCGCGGGCGTCGTCGACGCAGGCGGGTACGGGTTGGTGCTGTTCCTGCAGGCCTTGGCCGAGGTCGTGACGGGGGAGGAGGTACGGCCCACATTCCCGTTGGAGCGGCTACCCCATGGCCATGAGGAGCAGGGGAAGGGAGCGCCGGAACCACCGGACTTTGAGTACGAGGTCCAGTACCTCCTGGACGCCGCCCCTTCCCGGATCGAGGAGCTGAAGCAAAGGCTGCGTACCCTCGGGGACTCCCTCGTGGTGGCCGAAGCCACGGAGCCGGGTAACGGCGCGGAGCCGGCCGACAACGCTGAGACCGCGTGTTGGAATGTCCACGTCCACGTCAATGACATCGGCGCGGCGATCGAAGCGGGTCTGCAGGTGGGGCGGCCTCACCGGATCTCAGTGACCAGGCTTACCGGGCAGGCGGGCACCGCAGGGGCCCGCCCCCTCTTCGCCGATCCCCGGAGCGTCTCGCGTACCCCCGATACGGGGCAGGTGCCCAAGACGCAGCCTTCGGGGCCGAAACAGGGCGGCAGAGGGGTCGTCGTGACCGTTGAAGGCGACGGGCTCGCAGAACTGCTCCGCTCCGAGGGAGCTGTCGTCGTCACGGTGGGACCAGAGCAGCCAGCGACCACGGAGCGGCTGTTGGAGGCGATCCATCACTGCGGCGTCGCCGATGTGGTGGTGGTGGCTGACGACGAGACCGGCCGGGAAGCGGCCGATACCGCCGCCGGACGGGCCCGTGAAGAGGGATACACCGTAGGGGTGGTGCCGGTACGCTCGCCGGTCCAAGCATTGGCCGCCTTGGCGGTCCGGGATCCCAGCCGCCGTTTTGAGGACGATGTGATCGCCATGGCCGAGGCCGCCGGGGCTTGTCGAACCGCTCAGTTGACCGTCGCCTCCCGGGAAGCGTTGACCCTGGTCGGTCGATGCCGTGCCGGTGATGTGGTGGCGCTTCTCGACGGCGAGGTGGTGCTGATCGGCGACGACATCCTCACGGTGGCGCGGGATCTGCTGGACCGCATGCTCGGTGGTGGAGGCGAGTTGGTCACGTTGGTCACCGGCGCCGGAGCACCGGCGACGTTGGCCGACGAACTGGTGGAGCATCTGCGCCGCCACTGGCCTTTCGTGGAATGCCAGACCTACCAGGGCGGCCAGTCCACCGGACCGCTGTTCATTGGAGTGGAGTGAGAGCCGATGCCTGATCTGGCCGCTCCTCTCAAGTCCGTCGTTGGAGCGAAGACCGCGACGGTGCTGGCCGACGCCTTGGATTTGCATACCGTGGGAGACCTGCTCTACCACTTCCCGCGCCGGTACGTCGAACGGGGCGAGCACACCGACTTGGCCTCGTTGCGGGTGGGGGAACACGTCACGGTCATGGCGCAGGTGCAACGTGTCACTGTGCGCCCGATGCGTCGGCGGGGAGATGAGCTGCTGGAGGTGGTCGTCGGGGACCCAGAGTCGACCGGGCGTCGCACCCTCACGCTGACTTATTTCGGGCGAGCCCAGATCTGGCGGCGCCGGGAGCTGACGGTGGGGCGGTGGGGGCTGTTCTCCGGCAAGGTGAGTGAGTTTCGCGGGCGCCGTCAGCTCAACCAGCCTGATTACCGTCTACTGTCTGACCCTCACTCCCCTCAGACCGCCGATGAGATCGAGGAGTTCGCAGGGTCGCTCATCCCGATCTACCCGACGGCGGCTGGGGTTCGAACCTGGACCATCGCCCGGTGTGTGCGGGTGGCCTTGGACATGCTGGAACTACCGGCCGATCCGCTGCCCACCGCGCTGCGGGCCCGGCATGGACTGGTCGATCTGGGGACGGCGCTGCATGACATTCACCGCCCGTCCAGCCGGGAGGCCCTGGCGAAAGCGCGACGCAGATTGAAGTGGGATGAGGCGTTTGCGCTCCAGGTCAAACTGGTGCAACGCAAACAGGCCGCGGCCCGGACCCCCGCCGTACCGCGTCCGCGCCGTCCCGATGGGCTGCTGGCGGCCTTCGACGCGAGATTGCCGTTCCCGCTCACCGACGGGCAGCGCGCGGTAGGAGAGGAGATCGCGGCGGATCTGGCGGCGGAGCACCCCATGCACCGACTCCTGCAGGGGGAGGTCGGCTCCGGTAAGACCCTGTGCGCTCTCCGAGCCATGCTCCAGGTGGTCGACGCGGGAGGGCAGGCCGTCCTCCTGGCCCCCACCGAGGTATTGGCGACGCAGCATCACCGCAACCTGCTTGACCTGCTCGGCCCGTTGGGACGCGCTGGAGAGCTAGGGGCCGCTGAGGTGGCCACCCGGGTGGCGCTCGTCACCGGATCCCAAAGCGCGGCCGCCCGCCGCCGTGCCCTGGCTGAGATAGCCAGCGGGGACGCGGGGATTGTGGTGGGGACTCACGCACTGCTGTACGACGGCGTGGAGTTCGCGGATCTCGGACTGGTCATCATCGACGAGCAGCACCGCTTCGGCGTTGAGCAGCGGGACACGCTCCGCGCCAAGGCCGAGCGCCCTCCGCATCTGCTGGTCATGACCGCCACCCCTATCCCACGGACCGTCGCGATGACGGTTTTCGGGGATCTGGAGGTCTCCTCCCTTACCCAGCTGCCACGGGGCAGATCCCCGATCGCGACCCATGTGGTGCCCGCGGCGGAGAAGCCGCATTTCCTCGATCGCGCGTGGCGACGGGTGATCGAAGAGGTCGAAGCCGGTCACCAGGCGTACGTGGTCTGTCCCCGGATCGGGGATGCGCCAGCCATCGGGGAGGACGCAGAGGAAGCGGTGACGGACGCGCTGGAGGGCGCCCCAGATGACCAGGAGGAGCGTCAGCCGCCACTGGCTGTCCTCGACGTCGCACCCATCCTGGCTCAGGGGCCGCTGCGGGATCTGCGGATCGGGGTGCTGCACGGGCGCTTGCCCCCCGATGAGAAGGACGCCGTCATGCGTGACTTCGCCGCAGGGCGGCTGGACGTGTTGGTCGCCACCACGGTGATCGAGGTCGGGGTGGATGTCCCGAACGCCACCATGATGGTGGTGATGGACGCGGACCGCTTCGGGGTCTCTCAACTCCATCAGCTCCGTGGCAGGGTGGGCCGAGGCAGCGCGCCCGGTCTGTGCCTGCTGGTCACCCGGGCCGCGGCGGGGACGCCCGCCCGGGAGCGCCTGGACGCCGTCGCGGCGACCTTGGACGGTTTCCGGCTGGCCGAGGTGGACCTGGAGCAGCGTCGGGAGGGCGACGTTCTGGGAGCAGCCCAGTCTGGGCGGCGGTCCCATCTGAAATTGGTGTCGTTGCTGCGGGACGCCGATCTCATCCGTGACGCGCGGGCCGAGGCGCTCGCACTGGTGGCCGATGATCCGGAGCTGTCCAACTACCCGCTGCTGGCGGAGGCGGTGAACGCCTTGGTCAGTGAGGACCGCGCGGAATATCTCCAGAAGGGGTGACCGGCGCGGCCTCACCCTGAGCCCCACAGGCGTGCACTAGCGTTGCGGCTGTGACCAGGATCGTGGCCGGCCGGCTGGGAGGGCGACGGATCGCGGTGCCGTCGGGGCGGCAGACCAGACCCACCTCTGACCGGGTTCGAGAGGCGCTGTTCGGATCCCTCCAGGCGCTGATCGATCTGGACGGTGTCCGCTTCGCGGATCTGTACGCCGGGTCAGGGGCTATCGGGATCGAGGCGTTGTCGCGGGGCGCCGCGTCAGCGTTGTTCGTCGAGTCACACCCCGCCACCGCGCGTCTGATTCGCGGCAATCTAGCGGCTTTAGAACTGGAACGGAGCGCAATCGTGCTGTCGGAGCCGGTTGAGCGAGTACTCCAGAGATCACCGGCTGAACCATTCCATGTGATCTTTGCGGATCCGCCCTATCAGATTCCCGACACCCGATTGCGGGAAGTACTCAACGCTATGGTTATCAATGGTTGGATGGCAGACGACGCGTTGATCGTTGTGGAACGTTCCAGCCGATCAGGTGAGCTCTCATGGGTGCCGGGCATCACCGGCCTGCATAGTCGTCGTTATGGCGAAACCACTCTTTGGTACGGTCGCCGATCATGAAGCGTGCCGTCTGTCCGGGTTCCTTTGACCCGGCCACGAATGGACATCTGGATATCATCAGCCGGGCGGCCCGACTGTACGACGAGGTCGTCGTGGCGGTGCTGATCAACGAGTCAAAAGCTTGCCTGTTCAGCATCGACGAACGTATTGAGATGCTTCAGGAGATTGTGGCCGACTACCCCAATGTCAGGGTGGCCTCTTTCCGTGGGCTTCTCGTGGACTTCTGCCGCTCTCAGGGCATCTCAGTGGTTGTGAAGGGTCTACGGGCGGTAAGTGACTTTGACTACGAGCTTCAGATGGCTCAGATGAATTGGGGCCTCGCGGGTGTCGAGACCCTCTTCATGGCCACCAATCCCCTTTACTCTTTCCTCTCGTCAAGTCTTGTCAAAGAAGTCGCGAAGTGGGGTGGCGATGTGTCGGCGCATGTGCCCGACGTTGTCGCTCAACGGCTCGCTGCGCGTCTGTCACGGGAGCGAGAGGCGGAACGCTAACCCTGGCAGAGCGGATCGGAGCGCCACCACATCCGGCGAAGGGGCGTGAACCGATGGATCCATTCGACCGGATCGACGAGATCATCGCTCATCTGGAGCAGGCGCGTTCGGTTCCCATGTCACGGAACAACTGCATGGTGGACCGCGCTGAGATGATCGCGGCCTTGGAGGCGCTCCGAGGAGAACTGCCCGTAGAGATCCGTCGTGCCCAGGCGTTGCTCAATGAGCGAGACAAGATTCTCGAGGCTGGGCAGCGCGAAGCCGAGCGGATCATCGCCGAAGGGGAAGCCGAACACGCGCGGTTGGTCTCGATGAACGAGATCACCGTCTCCGCTGAGCACGAAGCCAATCGAATCATCAGCGAGGCACGGGAGGAGGCGCAGCGGCTCCGCGACGAGGTTGACGAGTACATCGACACGGTATTGGCCAACTTTGAGCAGTTTCTGCGGCGTACGCTCGTCAACATCGAACGCGGACGGGACAGGATGCACGCTCTGCGGGAGATCGGAAGTTTCGCGCCGGACCAGGGAGAGCATTCACTTCTGTCCTGACAGGAATCCGGTGCCCGGTGGCCCGGTGGAGAGCCCGGCGGGTTTTCGATCGAATCGACCGTTGACCGTTGAGACGGACGGCTGCGGGGGTACGCGTGGGCGGGTGAAGGCCAGGCTCGTTCGACGCTGATAACGCGGTCGGGTAACCTACAACAACGGCCTGTCCTGGCCGAGTCCGATGATGCCCACGTACGGGAATGATGCACACACCGCTCGATCCTCGGTCGCCGCTGGTCTTTGACAGCCGGGACTTGCCGCGTCGTCCCGGGGCGATGCGGGAGTTGTCAGCGACCGTACCGGCTCCCATGGGACTCGGTCTGGAGCTGATCGGCGTACCCGAAGGTACCGATCTCCACCTCGACCTGCGGTTGGAGTCGGTCACCGAGGGGGTTCTGGTCTCCGGAACCGTCACCGCATCCCTCGAAGGGGAGTGTGGGCGGTGCCTACGATCGATCAGCCGCCCTCTGCAGGTGAGTATCCAGGAGCTGTTCGCCTACGAAAACAGCACCACGGACGCCACCACCGAGGAGGATGAGGTCAGTCGGCTGCAGGGAGATTTAATCGATCTGGAGCCGACGTTGCGGGACGCGGTGGTACTGGCTTTGCCGAACCATCCGTTGTGCCGCGACGACTGCCCTGGCTTGTGCCCCGACTGTGGGGTGCCGTGGGACGAGCTGCCCGCCGGGCACCGGCATGAGCAGATCGACTCCCGCTGGGCGGCTTTGAGCAAACTGATTGAGTCGAAGCGTCAGGAGTGAAGACGTGGCCGTTCCCAAGCGTCGCATGTCGCGCAGCAACACCCGGTCCCGCCGTGCGCAGTGGAAGGCGCGTGCCGTCGTGACGCAGCCGTGCCCGCAGTGCCGGTCCCCCAAGCTTCCCCACACGGCCTGCACGGTGTGCGGGACGTACAACGGCCGGCAGGTTGTTCAGGTCTGAATAAAGGGCGGTGGCGCTGACGCGATCGTGAGCGGTGGCCTACGCGGTGAGCGCCGACAACCTCTCCGGCGGGGCCTTTCCCGCCGTTGTGGTCGACGGCGCTCCGCCGGTTCGTACAGAGCCGGTCTTATGGTGGTGCCGCCCCTCGACGGCGGCACCGACCTCCGCACGCCGACTCGGGTTGCGGTGGCCTATCGCACCGCCACGCAGTGACCCTCTGAGGAGGTACGCGGGTGAGTGCCCATGAACGTCCGGCCCTGAGCCATCTTGAGGCGGCCTTTGGGGTCTCGATCGATCCAGCGTTGCTGGAGCGGGCGCTGACCCACCGCTCCTACGCCTATGAGCATGGCGGCCTGCCCACCAACGAGCGGCTGGAGTTCCTCGGCGACGCGGTGCTAGGGCTGGTGGTGACGACCGCCCTGTACCAGGAATATCCGGATATGTCCGAGGGGCAGCTGGCGAAGCTGCGCGCCAGCGTCGTCAACATGCGGGCGTTGGCCGGGGTGGCGCGTCGTCTCGGACCGTTTGGCTTGGGTGCCTACCTACTGCTCGGCAAGGGAGAAGAGGCCACCGGTGGGCGGGAGAAGGCCAGTATCCTCGCCGACACTCTTGAGGCGTTGCTCGGAGCGATCTATCTGCAGCACGGCATCGAGGTCGTCAGCAAGGTCATTCATCTGTTGTTTGACCCGTTGATGGCCGAGGCGGCTCGGCGCGGCGCCGGATTGGACTGGAAGACCAGCCTGCAGGAGCTCACGGCCACCCATAATCTGGGCGTACCGGAGTATCGGGTCGAGGAGGAAGGACCCGACCACGCGAAGCTGTTCACGGCGCGCGCTCTGGTCGCCGGGGAGCTGTTCGGACCCGGTGTCGGACGCAGCAAAAAGGAAGCCGAGCAGCGGGCAGCCGAGTTGGCGTGGCGGGAACTGAACGAACGAACCGAACGGGCAGCACGCGAGGCCGCTCAGCAGGCCAGCGAGGGCGATGACGGACACTGACGCGCCATCCCGGGGGGTGGCGCGTCCTCCTGCCACAGACCGCCGTCTTCAGAACAATGACCGTGAGGCGGAGGGTTCTGCTGAGTTGGTTTCCCCGGCCGATACCGCGGCGCGCGGTCATGCCTCCAATCCGGCCACCGGAGCCGGGGAGCCGGGGAGCCGGTGGCGGAGCTGGGTACTCAAAGACATCGGCGTACCTCTCGGGCTGCATGTAGCGACGCGGATATTCCAGCTGTGGCTGCTGGCGCTCATGGTGCCCGCAGAGGGCGGGCGGTTCATCGACCGACTGCTCATCTGGGACGCCGACTGGTTCATCCGGATAGCCGAGGAGGGGTACGAGCCCGGCTTCAGCTATGACGACAGTGGAGCGCTCACCGGCAATGGGCTGGCTTTCCTGCCGCTGTATCCCCTCAGCGTCCGGGTGGTCAGCGCGTTGCCTGGTGTGTCGACCCACTGGGCGGCGCTGAGCGTGGCCTGGGTGGCCGCCGCGGTCGCCGCGGTTCTGCTTGCGCACCTGGGAACCCGGTTGTACTCCCGTCGCGTCGGGTACTTCCTGGTGGTTCTGTTCAGCGCGCAACCCATGTCGATCGTGCTGTCCATGGGGTACAGCGAGGGCCTGTTCTGCGCGTTGGCGCTCGGGACCCTCCTGGCGGTGCATCGACAGGCGTGGTTGATCGCCGGGGCGTGCGGGTTTCTCGCCGCGCTCACCCGTCCCACCGGGTTTGCCTTGGCGGGGGCGCTTGTGGTGGCCGTCGCCTGGTATTTGTGGCGTGGGCCGACCTGGGCGATGGAGACAAGCACGACGGAGCAACCGGCAGCGCCTCTGCCGGTGTGGCGCCCCGTGCTGGCGGCCTTGATCGCTTTAGCGGGGGCTCCGCTGTACTGGCTGTGGGTCGGGGCGCGGACCGGTCGATGGGATGGCTGGTTCCTCATCCAAGAGGTCGGCTGGGGAACCAAGTGGGATTTCGGGGCGTCCACCCGAGAGTTCATCGTGTCGACCCTGGCCACGGGGACCGACTGGGTACCGGTGAGCACCGCGATGATCCTGCTGGCGGCCGCGGTACTGGTGCTCATCGGGCTGCTGCAGCGGGTGTGGTTGCCGCTGGCCTGCTACGGGTTGTTCGCCTTCATCCTCGCCGTCGGCTCCGCGGGGTACTACCACTCTCGCCCCAGGATGTTGGTGCCCGTTTTGGTGCTGCTGATTCCGGTGGCGGTGGCCCTGGCACGTACCAAGCCACGAATCGCGATCCCGATCGCCATAGCGCTCACCGCAGCGGGATGCTGGTACGGCGCCTACATGATTACTGTCTGGCCGTTCACTATCTGATGCCCGCCTGACGTTCGCTGATACCGAGCTGAGGCGTGCGGGGCGGCCCGCAGGAGCGACGCTGACCTACGCTGGAGCGACTTAACCGGACCGGCCTCGAGGACTCGAAGCCTGCGTGGCGTCTAGCGCGGTGTCTGCCGCGGCGCCGGAGCAGCTCACGTGGGTCTCGGGCATGGAACTCAGGCATGGAGCCGGACCCTGACGGAGCCACTGAGTCAGGGATCGGGTCTGACCGCGACGAGCTTCGGGTAGCTACCGGTTCGAGACGATGCTCTAAGGTTATTCGCCATGCCCGAGTTGCCTGAGGTGGAGACGGTCCGCGGTGGCCTGGAACGGTGGGTGGTAGGGCGTACCATCGCGCAGGTCGAGATCATGCATGCGCGTGCGGTCCGTCGTCACGCCGCCGGCATTGCACATTTCACGGCCGCGCTTTCGGGACGGACGGTGCTCGCCGCTCGCCGTCGGGGTAAGTTTCTGTGGCTTCCCCTGGACAACGGTGACGCCCTCGTGGCGCACCTGGGGATGTCCGGTCAACTGCTCTGTAAGCCGGCGTCCGCCCCCGTGGAACGACATCTGCGGGCACGGATGACGTTTACGGACGGTGGACTGGAGCTGCGTTATGTGGATCAGCGCATGTTCGGCGGCCTGTCGGTCTCTGCCGGTGGCGCTCAGTTACCGCCGGAGATCGCTCACATCGCCCCTGATCCGTTAGATCCCGCATTCGACCCGGAGGCCTTTGTGGCGGCGGTACGACGTCGCCGCACCGCGATCAAACGCGCGCTTTTGGATCAGACCCTCATCTCCGGAATCGGCAACATCTACGCCGATGAAGCGTTGTGGCGATCGCAGCTGCACTGGTCCCACCCCACTGAGACTCTCAGCCGCGCGACGTTATTGACGTTGCTGGAACACATCCAGCAGGTGCTCACCGAGGCGATTAAGGAGGGTGGGACCTCGTTCGATGCTCTCTACGTAAATGTCAACGGTGAGAGCGGGTATTTCGCGGTCTCGCTGAACGTCTACGGGCGTGAAGGGTTGCCGTGCCGTCGCTGCGCTACACCGATCACGCGCGAGGCCTTCGCTAATCGCTCCTCATTCAGCTGTCCTACGTGTCAGCCTCGCCCACGGTAAGGGCGCTCCTGAGTAATAATCACGTATTACTCAGAAGCGCCCTAGTGGAAACCGTAGGGGAATTGTCGTGAATCAGAGCGTTTACTCTCGGCCGAACATTTGTGTCCAATAGCGAGTTCCATCGCTAGAACTTGCTACTCCGACACCAATAGCCCGGGCAGAGCAGTTGAGGATATTGGCACGGTGTCCCGGGCTGTTCATCCATGCATCCACGACGGCTTGCGCGGTGGGATAACCCATGGCGATGTTTTCACTCATCGCCGCCGGATACCCGGCCCGCTCAGCGCGCTCCCACGGGGTACTCCCGTCGCGCCCGGTGTGGTCCATGTATTCCCATCTGGCCATATCGGCGCTGTGGGCGCGTGCTGCCGCTCGCAGCCGTTCGTCAACTCGAACGGTGCCGCATCCTGCGTCCACGCGGATGTCGTTGACCAAGTCGACGACTTGATTTTCCAACGCGGTGTTTCCGGACGCGGGCGTCGTAGGAGTCGCAGGAGGAGCGGGGGGACGGGTAGTCCTCGGAGGGGTTGCAGGAGGTTCGGTTGGACGTCGGGCCTCTCTGTGTTCCGGGGGCCTTTCATCCGGCTCCGTGCTTGTTCGTGGAGTAGCGCTCTCGGTCGGCGATTCCGACGGGGACGCCGGTGGCGTACTCGACGATGGGGTGATGCTCGGCTGTGGGCTGGGGGTCCTCCGTTCAGATCTGTCGGCGCGGTCATACACGCCGTCCCGCGATAATTCCACCCGGCTGGTGGATAATGGCGTCTGACCTGGGGCTTTAGGTAACACCCAGGTCGCCATGCTAATCGCGGCACATAATACGGACAGAAGCAGGATTCGAGTGCCGAATCTAGTCACGCGGCCGTGCTCCCTCCACACGTCGCAGCTAGTGAATCGACCTTCCTCGAACGCTGATCGGTGGAGACATTACGGACTGTCAATGGATTGAGCAACATCCCAGGAGGTCAGTCGCTCTCTGTCGACCTTCCTGGTTCAGGGCGTGATATCTGAGGGTCGTATGCTGCGGGTGTGACGAGCGCGGAGGGAGAACACATCCGACTAGTGGCCTGGATACAGGGGCGAGTGCAAGGAGTCGGGTTCCGGCGATGGACTCAAACCAGAGCACGGGAGTTGGAGTTGGTGGGATGGGCGCGCAATCTCGCCGACGGCAGGGTGGAAGTTGTGGCTGAAGGGAAGCGTTCTCGTTGTGAGGCGCTCTTAGGGCACTTGCGTGGTTCGCAGACCCCTGGGCGGGTAACCGGAGTGGTTAACTGGTTCGAGAGTCCACAGGGTGACCTGGAGGGTTTCGTTACTCGATGACCCACTTCTCCAAATGTCCGGGGTCCCATTAGTTGAGTCGACTAGACTCATGTCATGCTTGACGTTGAGGCCGGGGCAGCGGAGGATAGGGTCGTCGCCATATCCGCACCTAACCGTGCCCGTAGAATCGGGGTGCGCGTTTTGGCCGGCCACCCCGGCGACGCATTCGCAAGGAGAAGCCATGGCAAAGGCCCTCTACGGCCACGTCGGCAGCGCGCCAGACCGGCGACTGATCGACGAGCTAACCCGACTGCGCGCCACGGTGCGGGCCTTGGAGTTCGAGATTGCTCGTCTTCGGGCCGAGAACGATCGACTTACTGCGGCGGTGTCGTCTCAGGACGACTTGCTGCGCGTCGACGAGCCGGCGCTCACCTGAGCTTTTCGCACCTGGCACGCCAACCAACCCGCGCGCCGACAGCATCTTGTCGGCGCGCATCGCTCTTCGTGATCCGCCTTTCGGAGTGATTTTCTCCTTTTGAGGAAACGACTCTTCTGGCTTTCTGGCTTCTCCGACGACCGTCGTTAAGGTTTCCGCACCCGTTCTAGGCCTTCGCCAATGCGTCATCCACCCTCGCTCTCTGTGAGAACACTGAGAGAAGTCGGGGTTCTTGGTCGCCGATGCCGCTGTCCCGCGTACCCTCACCGAGATGGCGCTCTCCATATGCTTGCGCTGCGTGACATAGCGGGGAGGTAACCTCCCCTGGTGGGTAACCGATCGTCGGCACCGTGCGAGGTGAGCGGCGTTGGATACCCACGGTGAGGGAATAACCGTCAGTTACGACCTTCCGGAGACCCGTGCACCTGAAGAGCCTGACGTTGAAGGGTTTCAAATCCTTCGCGTCCACGACCACGTTGAAGTTCGAACCGGGCATCACCTGTGTCGTCGGGCCCAACGGTTCGGGCAAGTCCAATGTCGTGGACGCCATCGCGTGGGTGCTCGGCGAGCAGGGAGCCAAGTCACTGCGCGGTGGCAAGATGGAGGACGTCATTTTCGCCGGTACCTCCACGAGGCCTCCGCTGGGACGGGCCGAGGTCACGCTCACAATCGACAACAGCGACGGCGCCCTCCCCATCGAGTACACCGAGGTCTCCATCACGCGCCGGCTCTTCCGGACCGGTGACAGTGAGTACGAGATCAACGGCAACCCGTGCCGACTTCTCGACATCCAAGAGCTGCTGTCCGACTCCGGTATCGGGCGTGAGATGCACGTCATCGTGGGCCAGGGGCAGCTCGACACGGTGCTGCACGCCAAGCCGGAGGAGCGGCGCGCATTCATCGAGGAAGCGGCGGGCGTCCTGAAGCATCGCAAACGCAAGGAGAAGGCCCTCCGCAAGCTGGAGGCGATGCAGGCCAACCTGACCCGGTTGACCGATCTGACCGCGGAGCTGCGGCGACAACTCAAACCACTGGGCAAACAGGCGGAGATCGCCCGCCGCGCCGCCACCATCCAAGCCGACCTGCGTGACGCTAAGCTCCGGCTGCTCGCTGATGACCTGGCCACCCTCAAGGAAACGCTTCAACGCGACGCAGCCGATGAGGAGGCGCTGCGGGTACGCCGGGAGCGGGTGGAGACCGAGTACACCGAGGCGCAGCAGCGCCTCGCGGAACTGGAGCAGGCCCTCGCGATCGATGCTCCGGTGCTGGCCCGTGCCCAAGAGACCTGGTACCGGCTCTCCGCGTTGGAGGAGCGGCTCCGCTCCACCGAGCAGCTGGCCGCGGAGCGACTGCGGTTTTTGTCCCAGGCCGATGAGAGCGAGCGCGTGGGGCGTGACCCCGAGCAGCTGGAACGGGAAGCAGAAGCGGTCCGGGAGCAGGAGGCCGAGCTCCGGGAAGCCCTTGAAGCCGACCAGGTCCGGCTGGCGGAGTGGGTGGAACGACGCCAGCAACTGGAGCGGGACCTCAAAGAGGCCGAGCGGGCCCTGGTCGCGGCCGTGAAAGCGGCCGCGGATCGGCGGGAAGGATTGGCCAAACTCGCCGGTCAAGTCAACGCGCTGCGTACCCGGGCGGCTGCGGCGCAAGACGAAATCGCGCGGTTGACCAGTGCATTGGCCGACGCGCGGGAACGCGCGGAGCGCGCCATCGCCGAGCGGGATGCGGCGCAGGCCGACTCCGACAGCCACGACCAGGGGGACGCCGAACTCGAGGCCCAGCACACCGCCGCTCGTCAGGCCCACGAAGCGGCGGCCGCGCGGGTCCGGGAGCTGTCGGAGGCGGAGCGCGCGGCCGAGCGGGCCGTCTCCGAATGGAACGCCCGGCATGAAGCCCTCGCGATGGGGCTGACGCGTAAAGACGGAGCGGGGGCGCTGCTGGCGGCCAGCGACGGGGCGCCTCGCGTCCTCGGAAGCGTCGCGGCATTGCTGACGGTGGAACCTGGGTACGAGGCCGCGGTGGCGGTCGCTTTGGGGACGCTGGCCGACGCGGTGGCCACCGAATCCCTGGATGACGCCCTCGACGCGGTGCGCTGGTTGAAGAGCAAAGATGAGGGGCGCGCCAGCTTCCTGGTCGGTGGTGGCCTCAAGGGCGACGGATTCACCGGTGCCGCGTCAGACCGACCCGTGCTCCCCGAAGAGGCACGGTGGGCCAGCGACGTGGTCAAGGCGCCGGACATCCTGCACCAGGCGGTCAGCGCCGTTCTGGACCGGATCGCCGTGGTCCCCGACCTGGACACCGCCCAGCGGTTGGTGACGGCGTACCCGGGGATCCGCGCGGTAACCATGGACGGCGATCTGGTGGGTCCCGGGCACGCGGCGGGTGGTTCGACCAAGGCACCTAGTGTCATTGAGATCCAGGCCGCGGTTGATGAGGCACGGGAACGCCGGGCCGAGGCCGAGCAGCGGCTGGAACACCTGCGTACCCAACTGGAGGAGGCCCGGGAGGACGCCGCCCAGTGCAAGGAGCGGGTGGCCCAGACGGCAACCGCGCTCCGGGAGGCTGAAAAACGGCGACACGCCGCCTCCCGACGGCTCGCTGAATTGGCCGGTATCGCCCGCTCCATGGAAGAGGAGGTGCGGCGGCTGGAGCAGGCCCGAGTCCGGGCGGAGCAAGCCCGGGACGCCGACCTGGCGGGCCTGGCCGAACTTGAGGAGCGGCTCCGGTTGGCCGAGGCCGTACCGGTAGAGGAGGAGCCCTCCACAGCTGAACGTGACGAGTTGGCGGCACAGGTCGCCCACGTGCGTCAGCAGGAGATGGAGACCCGCCTGGCGGTCCGCACCAGCGAGGAGCGGGTACGTGCCCTCGCGGGTCGCGCGGACGCGCTGGAGCGGCAGGCGCGGCAGGAACGGATCGCGCGGGAGCAAGCGGCGGCGCGGCGCCTGAGGCGGCAGCGGGGAGCCAGGATCGCCGGAGCGGTCCGGGACGCCGCCCGGCAGGCTTTGGAGCGGATCGCCGCATCCCTGGAGCAGGCCGCCGCGGAACGCGACGCGATCGCCCAACGACGGGCGGTCTACGAGGCCGAAATCGCTACGGTGCGCCGGCAGGTTCAGGAGTACGCCAAGGAACTGGAGCGGCTCACCGATGCGATGCACCGTGACGAGGTGGCCCGTGCCGAGCAGCGGATGCGAATCGAGCAGCTAGAGACCAAGGCCGTCGAGGAGTTCGGGATCGACCCCGAGACCCTGCTGGCTGAATACGGGCCAGACCAACCGGTGCCCCCCTCGAGCGCCGAGCTGAAAGCCGCCGAGGAAGCCGGGAATCCGCCGCCGGAGCCGGTCCCCTTTGATCGAGCCATGCTGGAGAAGCGGGCCGCCCGGGGTGAGCGTGAGCTGGCGCTGCTCGGTCGGGTCAACCCGTTGGCGTTGGAAGAGTACGCCGCTTTGGAGGAGCGTTATCGGTTCCTGTCCGAGCAACTGGAGGACCTGAAGCGGACCCGCAAGGACCTGCTGACCGTCGTCAAGGAGGTCGACGACCGGATCCTGCAGGTGTTCGCCAGCGCCTTCGAGGACACGGCGCGAGAGTTCGAGGTCGTGTTCTCCACCTTGTTCCCGGGCGGTGAAGGGCGACTCGTTCTGACCGATCCGGACAACCTGCTGACAACGGGTGTGGAGGTGGAGGCCAGGCCACCGAATAAGAAGGTCAAGCGGCTGTCCCTGCTGTCCGGTGGGGAGCGCTCCCTGACCGCTATCGCGCTGTTGTGCGCGATTTTCCGGGCCCGTCCCAGCCCGTTCTACCTGATGGACGAGGTGGAGGCGGCGCTCGATGACGTCAACCTCGGGCGGCTGCTGGAGCTGATGCGGCTGCTGCAGAGCACCAGCCAGCTGATCATCATCACCCACCAGAAACGCACCATGGAGATCGCCGATGCTCTTTATGGAGTGAGCATGCGAGGTGGTGTGTCCCACGTGATTAGCCAGCGGTTGCGGGACAGGGAGAACACGTAGATGGCCACCGGGAGCGCCAGGGAAACCTGCCAGGCGTTGCTGATTGATCTTGACGGGGTGGTGCGGATCTTCGACCCCACGGTGAGTCAGGGGGTGGAGGAACGCTACGGCCTACCTCAGGGCATCTTGACGAAGGTTGCCTTTGAGCCGATGCGGTTGAGGCCCGCCATCACCGGACAGATAAGTCACGACGAGTGGATGGCAGAGGTAGCTCGGGAGATCGGGCGTTCTCTCGACGATGAAGCACGGGCTCAGGCAGCGGTACAGGAGTGGAACACCTACCGCGGGCAGGTCGATCAGGCAGTGCTCGATTTCGTCCGCGAGGTACGCCGGGCCGGGATTCGGGTCGGGCTGGCGACCAATGCGACCGACTGGTTGGAGGCTGATCTCGAGCGATTAGGGTTGGTCGGGGAGTTCGACGCGGTGATCAACTCATCGGTGGTGGGCTACATCAAACCCTCCAGGGACTTCTTCCGGGCTGCCTGCCTCGCGGTCCAAGCGGAGCCGAAGGTCACCCTTTTTGTGGACGATACCGACCGTAATGTCCTGGGGGCGCGGGCGGCGGATCTGTCGGCGTACCGGTATAACGGCCCGGAGGACTTCCGTTACTTGCGGGCCGTACTCGGGTTACGCGCCGCCTGAGCAAGTGCACCAGGGAGCGTCCAGATCGACCGGTAACGGGTGAAGCACACCACGGTCAAGGGTGATGTACTCGTCGCCCCCGTGAGGGCTCATGGAAGGATTCCCACTATGGAGTACGGGCTCATTCTCCTGATCGTGGCCGTCATCGCTTTGGTGAGCGGCGGGGTGGCGTTCCTGGCGCCCCGATGGCGTCGCGGTGACTCACGGGGCGGCGCGACCTCGACCCTGGAGCGGCCAGAGACGGAGCGGGCCACTCCGCCGGCGGCGGTGGTTGCGCCGCCACCTCCCCCCGCGGCCGTGCGGGCTCCCGAGACGCCGGTCGAGGCGCCCCCCAAGGAGCCGCCGACGGAGGCCCCACCGGTTCGGGAGGCCCCGGAGCCTACAGCGGGGCGACTGGTGCGGCTGCGTGCCAGACTCGCTCGTTCTCAGAACGCGTTGGGGCGCGGGCTCCTCGCCCTGCTGTCCCGGGACCACCTCGACGATGAGGTCTGGGAGGAGATCGAGGAGACGCTCCTGACCGCTGACGTCGGCCTGGAAGCGACCATGGCCATCGTGGAGCGGTTGCGGGAACGCACTAGGGTTCTGGGCACCCGGACACCCGCTGAGGTACGCGCTCTGCTGGCCGAGGAATTGGTCACGGCGCTTGACCCCAGCATGGACCGCTCCCTGCGTACCTTGCCCCAGGAGGGCAAGCCAGCCGTGGTGTTGGTGGTTGGGGTGAATGGATCAGGCAAGACCACCACCTGCGGAAAGATCGCCAGGGTCTTGGTCGCTGACGGACGCAGCGTGCTGCTGGGAGCCGCCGACACCTTCCGGGCGGCCGCCACGGAGCAGCTGACGACCTGGGCGGAGCGGGTCGGCGCCCAGGTGGTTCGGGGACGGGAAGGACAAGATCCTGCCAGTGTCGCCTTCGACGCCGTGGCTAAAGGGGTGGAACTGGGAGTAGACACTGTTGTCATCGACACGGCGGGCCGGCTCCAGAACAAAGTTGGCCTGATGGATGAGTTGGGCAAGGTAAAGCGGGTGGCTGAGCGGCATGGCAAGGTCGATGAGACCTTGCTGGTTTTGGACGCCACGACCGGACAGAACGGGCTGGAGCAGGCGCGGGTGTTCACCGAGGTGGTCGACGTGACCGGAGTGGTGCTAACCAAGCTCGACGGCACCGCTAAGGGGGGCATCGTGATCGCGGTGCAGCAGAAACTGGGAATACCGGTAAAGCTGGTCGGACTCGGGGAAGGGCCGGATGATCTGGCCCCGTTCGATCCAGTGCAGTTCGCCGATGCGCTCGTCGGTGAATCCGCCTGACGATCGCTGAGCTGTACAGGATGTCAGGTGACACAGCAAGAGATTCCGCTCCACGGCGGTAACATCAACAAGGTTGTCCGGATTGGTGACACTGTCCGGCGAAATGTCGGACCGTGGACGCCAGCTGTTCACTCCCTGCTGAGGCATTTGGAGCGTGTGGGTTTCACCGGCGCGCCTCGAGCTTTGGGGATCGACGATCAAGGCCGTGAGGTGCTCTCCTACCTAGAGGGGGAGTGCGGCGAGTACCCGTTGGCGCCTCACTGGACCACCGACGAGGCCTTGGTGACCGTCGCCAAGATGCTGCGGATGTTCCATGACGCCCAGTACGGATTCCGCCCCCCGCCAGGAGCGGTATGGCGTTCACTCGGACCACCACCACCCGATACCGAAGTCATTTGCCACCATGACGCGGCGCCTCACAACGTGATCTGGCGACCGGACGGCACCCTGGCCCTGATCGATTTCGACCTGGCCAGCCCGGGCGCTCGCATCTATGACGTCGCGTATGCGGCATGGACCTGGGTACCGCTGTTCTCGGACCGGGATTCGATCACTCTCGGCTGGAAACGCCCCGACCGGCCCCGCCGGTTACGGTTGTTCGCTGATGCGTATGGATTGACGCCACGCGACAGGCTGCGACTGGTACGCGTCATTCGTAAACGCATCATCGATCACGTGGAGGGGATCCGCCGGATGGCGGCTGCCGGGGACCCCGCGTTCATGCGTCTCGTCCATAAAGGTCATCTCCGGCGGCCGATGCGGGATCTACGCCTCATTGACCACGAACGTCACGTGTTGGAGTACGCGCTTCGATAACGGATGGCGTGGTTGTCGTCGTTTGCCCACATCGAGTGGTGAGTTGGCGGCCGGGGCGACCCTCGACACTATCGCGATCTTGAAGCAATCGCGTCCGGAAAAAGCGATTGAGCAGTGTCGATCAGTGAGCTTCGGCACACTGCCGGTATGGACGACAAACTAGCCGCATTGGCGCGAGCACACGGGGTGGCGACCTGGTACCGGGACGGGGAGCGGCGCCGCGTGGACATCGAGCCGTCCGTCGTCGTGGCGGTGCTCGCCCAGTTGGGCGTAGACGCGAGTACTCCTCAAGCGATCCGGCAGGAACTGGCCAAGCGTGAGGAAGCGGAGCGACGTCAGCTTCTGCCGCCCACCATCGTGCTGCGCAAAAGCGATGACCGGCTGATGGGGAAGGGAGTCCGCTGGCTGACCGGCCGCTCTGGGGAGATTGAGTGCGAGGACGGGCGGCGGCTGTCCCTGCACGATGACCTCGCCGCGTCTCTGCCGCTGGGCTGGCACACCCTGGTCTGTGGAGAGCAGCGGGTTACTTTGGTGGTCGCTCCAGCCCGTCTGGCTCGTCCTCCCCGAACCTGGGGATGGATGCTTCAGTTGTACGGGTTGCATTCGCGCGATTCGTGGGGGATGGGGGACCTGGGGGATCTGCGCTCCTTCACCGCTTGGGCCGCGGATCAGGGAGCGGGCATGATCCTGGTCAACCCCCTGCATGCCATCACCCCGCTGACCCCGATCGAGCGTTCCCCCTACTCGCCATCCAGCCGTAGCTTCATCAATCCGCTCTACCTGCGGGTGACCGACACCACCGCGTATGCCCGTGCCGATGAGCGGATCCGCGCCCAGGTCGATGCGCTCCGTCCGGATGACGGGGGTGATCTGGTCGACTACGACATGGTCTGGAAGGCCAAGCACGACGCGTTAGAACTGCTCTTCCCTGGGGAACAGGCCGTCGATCTGGACGCTATCCCAGGGTTGCGGGAGTTCGCGACCTTCTGCGCGTTGGCCGAGCGGTACGGCCGGAACTGGCATGAATGGCCAGAGCCATTGCGGCACCCCGGGACCGCGGCGGTGGCCGCGGCACGGCGAGAGTTGTCCTCCCGGGTGGCGTTTCACGCCTGGCTCCAGCAGTTGTGCGCCGAACAGCTCGCGGAGGTCAGTCGCGTGGCCCGCCGTATGGGGATCGGAGTCGTGCACGACCTCGCGGTGGGGTGTGATCCGAACGGAGCCGATGCCTGGGCGCTGCAGGATGTGCTGGCCAGCGGGGTCAGCGTGGGGGCGCCACCGGACGCTTTCAACCAGCAGGGGCAGAACTGGGGGTTGCCTCCCTGGCACCCCATCAAACTCGCTGAGGCGGGCTATCAGCCGTACGCGCAGATGATGCGGGCGGTGCTGGGACACGCCAACGGTCTGCGCATCGATCATGTCCCTGGCTTGTGGCGTCTGTGGTGGATTCCTCCGGGTGAGCCAGCCACCAGGGGCACCTACGTGTACTACGACGCTGAGGCGTTGATCGGGGTGTTGACCCTGGAGGCGTACCGCGCCGGCGCGGTCGTCGTCGGTGAGGATCTGGGCACGGTGGAGCCGGAGGTAACCCAGACCCTGCATGAGCACAACATGCTCGGCTCCGCGGTGTTGTGGTTCACCAGGGAGGAGCCGGAGCGGACGACGTCAGACATGACGTCAAACATAACGATGTCAGACATAACGGAAGAGGGTGCTCCCGCTTCGGCGGTGGCGTCGACTGCTACGCCCCCGCAGGGGGCCGGCGCGGGCACCGGAGCGGCCAGCGCGGGTAAGAACGGGCGTACCACAACCAGGGCGTCCGCCACAGGTGTCGCGACATCCGGTGACGGAGCCGACTGCATCGACCAAGCGAGCCATACGGAGCCACCTCTGCTGCCACCCCAGCGGTGGCCGGTGAACGCCGTAGCGACCATCACCACCCACGACCTGCCCACAGCGGCGGGTTTCCTCACCGCCGAACACGTCAAAGTCCGGGCGGAGCTGGGGGTGCTGATTGATGACGTCTCCACCGAGATGGCGCGGGCGGCCGCGGAGCGGGAGGAGCTGATCGGTCTGCTCCGTGCTGAAGGCTTGCTACCCGACACACCTGATGACGTCGGAGAGTCCCACGAGGCAACCGACATCCACCGCATCGTGGTGGCGATGCACGCCTTGCTCGCCAAGAGCGCGTCCCGTGTGGTGCTCGCGGCGCCCGGAGACGCGGTGGGGATGATTCAGCAGCCCAACCTGCCAGGCACCCTGGATCAATATCCGAACTGGCGGATCAAGCTTCCGATGCCATTGGAGAAGTGGTACGCCGATCCTCGGGTCGCCCGTATCGTCTCTGTGCTCAAAACGCACACCACGTGACCGCTCAGGCGTCTCTTGGCTCCGTGTGTCTGTCTCTCGCCGTGCCTTTCCGACGAGGCGTCTTCAACTAGGCGTCTGGCGTACTCCCACCAGGGCGCCCGAACGGGGGTAACGACGCCAACCCTGAAGCCGCAGCTCATCCGGTTGGCGCCAGAAGTTGACCGATTGGCCCATGGCAACTGCGCCAACAGGTCGTCAATACAGATCCTTCACGTGTCCGAAACAAGGCGTGACGCTGTCGAAACACTCCGGTGTGTAGTCGGAAACAGCACAGCGGTTGGCTGACGCGCAACCGGCGGACGGGCGACGCGGCCCGGTGGATTGCCGGGAGGAGGGTACCTAGAGAGGAGGCAGCGTGCCGCCGATCAATGCTGGCGACACTGCGTGGGTGCTCGCTGCGAGCGCGCTGGTGATGCTCATGACGCCGGGACTCGCCTTGTTCTACGGGGGCATGACGCGAGCCAAGAGCGTGCTCAACATGCTCATGATGTGCTTCTCCACCATCGCGGTGGTCAGCGTGCTGTGGGTGCTGTACGGCTACTCGCTCACGTTCACCACGGGTGGATTCATCGAGAACGTGGTCGGGAACTTCTCCGCCGCCGGACTGGTGGACGAGATTTCTCAAGCCACTGCGGACGAAGGCGGTATCCCGGTCCTGCTGTTCGCTGCTTTCCAGCTGATGTTCGCCATCATCACCGCTGCCCTGATCACCGGTGCGATCGCCGACCGGGCAAAGTTCGCTGGATGGTTGGTGTTCGTGGTGCTGTGGGTGACGGTGGTCTACTTCCCCGTCGCACACTGGGTCTTCAACTTCGGAGACTCGGACGTCGCCGGTGACGGTGGCTGGATCGCCGACCGGCTGCTCGCGTTGGACTTCGCCGGTGGTACCGCCGTCCACATCAACGCCGGCGCGGCCGCGTTGGCCTTGGCCTTGGTGCTCGGCAAGCGTGTGGGATGGCCCAAGGATCGGTTCCGTCCGCACAACCTGCCGCTGGTGCTGCTGGGTGCCGGTCTGCTGTGGTTCGGTTGGTTCGGCTTCAACGCCGGCTCTGCCGTGGCGGCTAACGGAATGGCGGGTCTGACGTTCCTCAACACGCAGGTTGCCACGGGTGCCGCTGTGCTCGGCTGGATCGTGGTCGAGTGGATCCGCGACGGCAAGCCGACCACGCTAGGTGCCGCTTCCGGTGCGATCGCCGGTCTCGTCGCGATCACCCCGGCCTGCTCCACGGTCGACCCCCTCGGAGCGGCCGCGGTGGGTGTCATCGCGGGTGTGCTGTGTGCCCTAGCGGTGGGTCTGAAGTACCGCTTCGGCTACGACGACTCCCTCGATGTGGTGGGCGTCCACTTGGTCGGTGGCGTTGTCGGATCCCTGTTGATCGGTCTGTTCGCCAACGGAGCGGTCAGCGGAGCCCTCGGCGCCGACGTCGAGCCTGGTGTGGACGGCCTGTTCTACGGCGGTGGCCTGGAGCAGCTCGGTCGCCAGGCGGTGGCCGTTGTGGCGGTCCTGGCGTACTCCTTCGTGGTGTCCTTCATCCTCGGCTGGATCGTCGACAAGACGGTTGGCTTCCGGGTCGCGAGGGAGGCCGAGGTCGACGGTATCGACGCCGCCGAGCACGCGGAGAGCGCGTACGACTTCTCAGGTCTCGGCGGCGGCCTGGGGAGCGGAGCCGGTGCTGGAGCGGAGCGTCCCTCCGTATCCTCCCGTCCGGCGACTGAGAGCGCCGCTACTGGTGAGCCGGCGAAGGTGGGTGCCGGAGGGGAGCAGGCATGAAGCTCATCACCGCTGTGATCAAGCCGTTCCAGCTCGACGCCGTCAAGGAAGCGCTGGGTTCTCTCGGTGTCGCCGGTATGACGGTGACCGAGGTCACCGGGTACGGGCGTCAGAAGGGACACACCGAGGTCTACCGGGGTGCGGAGTACACGGTCGATTTCGTGCCGAAGATCCGCATCGAGATCCTGGTCGACGACCTGGATGTCGACAAGGTCGTCGAGGGGATCGTCACCGCTGCTCGAACCGGGCGGATCGGTGACGGCAAGGTCTGGGTCACTGAGGTCATCGACCTGGTCCGTGTCCGTACCGGCGAGCGTGGCGTAGACGCTCTGTAGGGACGACCTGGAGGACCGTGACGGAAACCGTGGGAGCGGCGGCACGCGCCGCGCGTGCCGCCGCTCTCGATGCCTGGCTGGCGGAGCTACTACCTGACCGGCCGGGCTTCGCTCTACTTGCGCTGGGTGGACTGGCACGCCGGGAGTGCCTGCTGCACACCGATCTGGACCTGTTGCTGGTCCACGATGGGCGGTCAGACGTGGCCGACGCGGCGGATATCTGGTATCCGATCTGGGACGCCGGATACGCCCTCGATCACGCGGTGCGCACGACGCGTGAGGCGCTGGCTGTCGCGGAACAGGATGTGAAGTCAGCCCTGGGAATGCTCGGTGCGCGCTTCATCGCCGGCGACGCCACACTCGCCGCCTCTCTCCAAAGCGCCTTGCGGGACGATTGGCGGCGACACGCGCACCAGCGGCTTCCCGCGCTCCGTGAGCTGACGGAGCAGCGCTGGAAGCGCCACGGGGAACTGGCATTTCTCCAAGAGGGGGATGTCAAGGAAGCCCGGGGCGGGCTGCGAGACGTCGTCACTCTGGAAGGCTTGGCCGCCGCGCACGTGACCAACCTGCCTCGACGGCAGGTGCGCGAGGCGTACCAACGTCTGGTGGATGTGCGGGAAGCGCTGCATATCGCGGCCGGCAAGCGTGTGGACCGGCTCCTTCTGGCCTACCGGGCGCCGGTCGCCACGCTGCTTGGATTGGCTGGTCCGGATGCCCTGGCCCGGCAGGTCAGCCAGGATGCCCGCATCATCGCGCACGGAGCGGATACCGCCTGGCGTGCGGTTGATCGGTGGCTGGGGAGCCGACGACGCATCGTTAGCCGGTACCGCCAGGTGCGCCGTCCCCTGGCCGCGGGGGTCGTGGAGCAGGACGGAGAGGTGGTGCTGGCCCGCGGCGTCACACCGTCGGAGGATCCGGTGCTTCCGCTGCGGGTGGCGGCGGCTGCGGCAACAGCGAGCCTGCCGATCGCCCCGGCCACCCTCGAAGCCCTGGCCTCCGGATGCCCGCCGCTGCCTGATCCGTGGCCTCCTGAAGCGCGTCATGCGTTCATCGCGCTGCTTGGCGCTGGGACCGGTCTTATAGAAACGTGGGAGGCGTGCGACCAGTATGGGTTGGTCGAGCGCTGGTTGCCCGAATGGAACCTGGTGCGCGCCCTGCCCCAGCACAACCCGGTGCATCAGTACACCGTGGACCGGCATCTGGTGCAGACCGTGGTCGAGGCCACTGCGTACGTCAGGGATGTGGCCCGCCCCGATCTCCTGCTCGTGGCCTGCCTCCTGCACGATATCGGCAAGGGATTACCCGGTGACCACAGCACGGCTGGGGAGCCGGTAGCCCGTCGGATCTGTGAACGGATCGGGTTCGACGCCGCCGAAGCTGCTGTGGTAGCCAGGCTGATCCGGCACCATCTCCTGCTGCCTGAGACCGCGACCCGGCGAGACCTGAATGACCCGATGACCCTGACCAGCGTGGTCCGTGCGGTCGGCGGGTCGGAGGCGCTCGACTTGTTGTACGCGTTGACGCGGGCGGACGCCGCCGCCACGGGCCCGCTGGCGTGGTCAACCTGGAAAGGGCGACTGGTGGAGAACCTGGTCTTTTTGACCCGCCGTCGCCTGGCCGGTGGTCCTACCCCCACCACACCACCCCCTGACGCGCGCTTGGGAGCGCTCGCTGCGGCGCCGCTGCCGGCGGTCCGGATCGAGGAGGACCGGATCACCGTCGTAGCGGCGGAGCGCCCCGCGCTGCTCCCCGCTGTGGCCGGCTGTCTGGCGCTCCATCGGCTAGAGGTGCTCGCGGCCGACATTGCGGCCGTGGACGGCCGGATTGTGATCGATTGCCTGGTTAAACCTAAATTCGGGTCTCCGCCTCAGCAGGACCTGCTCACCGCCGACCTGAGGCGGGCGGTCATGGGGGCGCTTCCCATTGAGGAACGCATGGCGGCCAGGGAACGGGCGTACCGGCGTACCCGGGATCCGGCTCCGCCGCCCCGGGTGCTGTGGCTGGATCACGTCGCGACCGACGCCACGGTACTGGAGTTGCGAGCGGCCGACTCTGAAGGACTGCTCTACCGGGTGACCGGTGCCCTGGATCGGGTTGGCGCTCCGATCCGAGCCGCCCGGATCTCCACCCTGGGTGGTGACGTGGTGGACGCGTTCTACCTGATTGGGGACTTCAGCAACCCTGACAGGCGGGCCCAGGTAGCGGCCGCGGTTCTGCGGGCGGTCGAGTCGACCGGCGAGACCGGTGAGAGTTGAGTCTCACCCCTCCCAAAACACCGAAGCACGATCCTCGACGGAGCGGCTCCAAGCGGATTCGCAGGGCCGTGAACCGGGGAAGCGACATGTCTTCCAATCCCAACGGCCTTCCATCACACAACGGCAGGGCGCTCCCCAACAGCAGGGAAGCTTAGGCCCTGCCGAGGGGGTGAGTGGTGTCGACGTCGTTTTGGGCGGGGACCTTGGCCCCAAGCCTGTCGGTCGCGGTGCTGGCGATGGAGAAGTCGGTATCCACGGTGTTGACCTGGCGTCGGAACAAGCGCAGCAGGCACCAGTTTTCCGCGATCAGCAGTGACGTGTACGGGCCGTGCGCCTCCAGGCTGGTCTGCCCCTCCCGGAGCGCGCGCTCCGCTGAGCGCAGCAACAGACGTGTCTGATCCAGGTAGATCGACTCCAAGAAGCAGGGCGGATTGTCGGTTGTGGTCAGGGCGCCCCCGATCTCCCACAGTGCCCGTTCGACCGCGCCCCCGATGTACAGGTTGCGGGCCGCGAGGATGTGAGAGTACAGCCGAATCCACAGGGCGAAGTGGTGGCGGTCGTCGAGGACCAGAGGCAGGATCCGGGTTCCGGTGTCGACGTCCACCTGCTCCGGGTGCAGGCCACGGGCGACGACCTCTTGGCAGATCGCTGGCACGTCGCGGCCACGCAGTAGCACACGCTCCCTCACCGCGCATCCTTTCCGGCGGGTCGATCGGGACGACCGGATCGCGCCGCCACGCTCTCAGACGCCTGCTTTGGTTCGGGCGACCGTTCCGCGTTGGGGGACTGCGGCGTTGCGGACAGCCGCTCCGGAGCGATCAGACGCAGCAGGTTGCGACCCAACAAGTCCGGAAGCCATGTGGGATCTACACGTGCGAAGTACGCCGTCATCACCAGCGTCAGCAGGGCCGTGTAGCTGCTGGCGTAGGGGAGGTCGGAGCCGTATATCACCCGCTGGGGATCCACCGTGCACAGCACCGTGAACAGGTCGTACATCCGGACCACGGAGGTCTCGAAATAGACGTTGGGGTACGCGGCCAACACCCGTAGCGCGTCGGGCATGTCGATGAAGGAGGAGTGGGCCAACACCAGCTTTAAATCAGGGAAGTCCGTGGCGAGGGCCGCCAGATCATCGGTGATCGCCGTCATGCCGAGGCCGGTGTGCACCAAGATAGGGAGTCCGTCGGCTGCGGCTCGGGCGAACAAGGGCTGTACCGTCGGCGAGCTGAGGGAGAAGCACTGGGCTCGGGGATGCAGTTTGATGCCCCGACAGCCGCGTTCCACGCCTCGCCCGTACTCGGCTTCCCACGGGCCGTTGAGGTTGAGGCGCATGAATGGGATCAGGCGTTCTGGCACCTGTTGACAGACTTTCCAGACCCGCTCGTTGGGGATCCGGAAGTCCACGCCTTGATCGGGATCGTTGAAGGGGAAGACCACCGCGCCGGCGACGTGGTAACGGTCGAGATCAGCCAACAGACCGTCGACATCCAGGGAACGCCCGTCGTGATCGCGTCCGATATGGGTGTGTGCGTCCCAGATCGGGGAGGACTCGAACTGCTCCCCGGCCAGGCGGCGTAGGTAGTCGTACGAGCGCAGTGACACCCCCGCCTGGGGAATCATCGACACCTCGAAGTAGCGCTCATACGGTATCCGTCCATGCCCGGACACCTGATCATTATCTCTGTTTTTGCTGGATTTGCCACAGTTGTGCGGCTGAGGTGTATGAGGTTTGCGGCGGTGAGGACCCGCCGTCGCGGAGTAGCTGTCACAGACTTCCGGCTACGCTCACAGGAGCGTGCATTTTCCTGGGAGCGGCTGTCCGCCCCCGTCCGCCGAACCGATACCTGAGGACGACCCGACGTGTTCGACACCCTGACTGAACGGCTGTCCGGCATTTTCAGCCAGCTCCGTGGCAAGGGTCGGATCTCCGAATCCGACATTAACTCCGCTACCCGGCAGATCCGCTTGGCGCTCCTCGAGGCCGATGTCGCCCTCCCCGTGGTCAAGCAGTTCATTGAGCGGGTGCGGAATCGGGCGCGCGGCGCGGAGGTGTCGCAGGCGCTCAACCCGGCACAGCAGATCATCAAGATCGTTCACGAGGAGCTCATCACCATCCTGGGTGGCCAAGCGCGCCGGCTCCAATTCGCCAAGCAGCCACCCACCGTCATCATGCTCGCCGGTTTGCAGGGTTCAGGTAAGACCACCCTGGCGGGCAAGCTTGCTCGCTGGCTCCGTGAGCAAGGACACCAGCCCCTGCTCGTCGCCGCGGACTTGCAGCGCCCCAACGCGGTCAACCAGCTACAGGTACTCGGCGCTCGGGCCGGTGTGGAGGTATACGCGCCACAACCGGGCAACGGCGTGGGGGACCCGGTCGCCGTCGCCCGTGATTCAGTGGAGTACGCGGCTCGGACCCACCGCGACATCGTGATCGTGGACACGGCAGGTCGGCTGGGTATCGATGCCGAGATGATGGCGCAGGCAGCGGCGATCCGTGACGCGATACAGCCAGATGAGGTGCTGTTCGTCATCGACGCGATGACCGGTCAGGACGCGGTCGCCACTGCGGAGGCGTTCCGAGACGGAGTCGGCATCACCGGGGTGGTGCTGTCCAAGCTGGACGGTGACGCCCGAGGCGGTGCGGCGCTGTCGGTCCGCGAGGTCACCGGCGCCCCCATCCTGTTCGCTTCGGTGGGGGAGAAGCTGGAGGACTTCGACATCTTCCACCCCGACCGGATGGCATCGCGCATCCTGGGCATGGGGGACGTCCTGACCCTCATCGAACAGGCGGAACGCGCCTTCGCCGAGGAGCAGAAGGAGCGGATGACCGCCAAGCTGCTCGGGGAGCAGGAGTTCACGCTGGAAGACTTCCTCGAGCAGTTGTTGGCGGTGCGGAAGATGGGGCCGATCGCCAACGTATTGGCGATGATGCCCGGTATGGGGCAATTGAAGGATCAGATCGCTGAGATCGATGACAAGCACATCGATCGGATCACCGCGATCATCCGTTCGATGACGCCGGCTGAGCGGCTTGACCCCAAGATCATCAATGGCTCTCGCCGGATCCGGATCGCTAACGGTTCCGGTACCTCGGTGACCGATGTCAACCAGCTCATTGAGCGGTTCTTCGAAGCCCGCAAAGCCCTCAAGCAGATGACCAGCGCTATGGGGCTGACCGGTATGCGGAAGGCCACTAAGTCACCCAAGATCAAGCGCAAGGGGAAGAAGGGGAAGGTGGTCAAGCAGAACCGGCGTTCAATCCCCGGCGGCTTGCCCGGTGGTCTGCCCGGGGGCCTGGCCGGGTTGCCTCGGGGCGGGCTGCCCACCGTGCCACAGGACGTTGCTGGAGGGGAGCCTGGGCTACCGCCCGGCTTCCAGATGCCGAAGATCGACTTTTCCAAGTTGGGCCGGCGGAAGGACTCCTGACCGGTCCGCCCCGGTGGCGGGATGACCGTTTTCGGTTCGGGGATGCCACCGGCCCCGGTGAGCGTCCCCGAACCGTGTGCTGTGTCCGCTCAGCGGTGCACTAGGGTGCGACCATGGCGCTGCACGTTCGTGGGGTGGTACTCCCTGACGACGAGGTACGCGATCTGTATCTAGTCGGCGATCGGGTCACCTATCAGCGGATCCCCGGGGCTGAGACCATCGCCGATTCCGGCTTCATCCTTCCCGGCTTGGTGGACGCGCATTGCCACATCGGGATCATGCACGGTAGCGTGCCCGCTCCGTCCCTGCGGGAGGTACGGAAACAGGCCCTTGTGGAGCGGGAGGTCGGGGTGCTTGCGCTGCGCGACGCCGGATCCCCGATCCCCTACCCCGAACTGGACGACGACCCCGATCTGCCCCGGCTGATCCGGGCAGGGCGTCACCTGGCCCCACCCCGTCGGTACCTGCGGGATATCGCGCTGGAGTGTGAACCAGAGGAGCTGATTGAGGCGGCCGTCGCGCAGGCCAAGGCCGGCAATGGGTGGGTGAAGTTGGTCGGGGACTGGATCGACCGGGAGGCCGGAGATCTGGGGCCCACCTATGACGAGGCCACCATTACCGCCGTCGTCGCCGCGGTACACGAGGCGGGCGCCCGGGTCGCCGCCCATACCTTCAGCGAGACCGCGGTGGCGACTTTGGTGCGGGCTGGGGTCGACTCCATCGAACATGGGACCGGGCTGTCACCTGACCTTCTCGACGAGATGGCGCGACAGGGGATAGCGCTCGTCCCGACGATGATCAATGTGGAGACGTTCGAGTCCATCGCACGGCGAGCGGATCCCAAGTTCCCTCGGTACGCCTCCCACATGCGGCGGCTCCGTGCGGCGTTCCCGCAGCTGGTGCGGTCGGCGTACCAGGCCGGAGTGCCGATCTTTGTCGGGACCGACGCCGGCGGTGGAATCGCCCACGGGCAGATCGCCGCAGAGATGCGGCTGCTCCGGGAGGAAGCCGGCATGGCCCCACTCGATGTGCTCGCAGCCGCTTCCTGGAAGGCCCGGGAATGGCTGGGCCTGCCCGGGTTAGAGGAGGGAGGGCTAGCTGACCTGGTGGTCTACTCCGAGGATCCCCGGCGGGAGCCGCAGGTGGTGGCTGAGCCGCAACGGATCGTGCTGCGAGGGCGTGTAGTCCGCTGATACCGCTAGCCACGATCCGCGCTGCTCCGTCTAGCATGTCCCTTCATGGCGCGAGTGCTAACTCCCCGCGCGGAGGACTTCCCCCGCTGGTACCAGGATGTAATCGCCAAGGCTGAGTTGGCCGACAACGGGCCTGTCCGGGGAACCATGGTTATCCGACCGACCGGATATGCCCTATGGGAGCGGATGCAGGCGGAGATGGACGCCCGCATCAAGGCAACCGGAGCGCAAAACGCTTATTTCCCCCTGTTCATCCCGGAAAGCTACCTGCGGCGGGAAGCGGAGCACGTTGAAGGCTTTAGCCCTGAGCTTGCGGTAGTGACCCACGGAGGCGGCAAGCAGCTTGACGAGCCGGTCGTGGTACGCCCCACCAGCGAGACCGTGATCGGTGAGTTCATGGCCAAGTGGGTGCAAAGCTACCGGGATCTGCCGTTGCTGCTGAACCAATGGGCGAACGTGGTGCGCTGGGAGCTGCGCCCCCGAGTGTTCCTGCGGACCAGCGAGTTCCTGTGGCAGGAGGGGCACACCGCTCACGCCACTGAGGAGGACGCCCGAGCGTACGCCCGTCGCATCCTGCATGAGGCGTACGAGGACTTCATGGTCAATGTCCTGGCCATCCCGGTCGTGGTGGGACGTAAGACCGCTCGGGAGCGTTTCGCCGGCGCCACCAACACCTACACGCTGGAGGCGATGACCGGCGACGGCAAGGCGCTCCAGATGGGGACCAGCCACGAACTGGGGCAGAACTTCGCACGTGCATTCGAAATTGACTTCCTCGGAGCCTCAGGACAACGGGAGCTGGCCTGGACCACGTCGTGGGGGGTGTCCACCCGGATGGTGGGCGGCCTGATCATGTGCCACGGCGATGACAACGGGTTGCGGGTGCCGCCCGCGCTCGCGCCGATACAGGCCCAGGTCATGGTGGTGAAGGACGACGCGAATGGCGAGGTGACCTCGGCCGCCCGGAAGCTCGCCGACGCGCTCCGTGACGCCGGAGTGAGGGTCGGTGTGGATGAGCGCGTCGAAACCCCGTTCGGGCGCCGAGCCGTCGACGCGGAGCTTAAGGGCTACCCGATCCGCCTCGAGATGGGGCCCCGCGACCTCGCGGCCGGCAATGTGGTGCTGGTACGCCGGGTGAACGGCAGCAAGACACCGGTACCGCTTGACAATGTGGTCGCGCTCGTCCATCAGGCCTTGGAAGAGGATCAGAAGGCCCTGTATGAGCAGGCGCTCCAGTTCCGGCAGTCACACACCGCGGAGGTCGCCACCGTCGATGAGGCGGCGGAGGCGGCGGCGACCGGTTGGGCGCGGATCCCCTGGAGCGCGGTGGGCGTCGAAGGTGAAGCGGCGCTGAACGCGCGGGGCGTCACGGTACGGTGCCTGGTCCGGGAGGACGGCACGGTGCCGGACAGTGAGGATGAGCCGGGCCTGATCGCCTATGCGGCGCGTTCCTACTGAGAAACCGACCAATACCCCTGAAGATCCTTGAAGGCCTTCACGGTTACAGACCGTGGCTTTCAGGAGGCTGAATCCGACACGGGACGAGGGCGTCCGAGGCGCGCGCTCGTCCCGTGTGGTGTACCGATCCATGGAGATGCGCCACGGAGCGCCGTCACGTGCCCTTACGTCACGCCTCCTTGCGCCACGTCCTTACGGCCATGAGCCCTGTGACCTGGCGTGTCGTGCGGCTAGAGCGTGCCGTGGCGACGGAGCGGCGGGACAATAGAGGAGATCAGGGCGGTACGCCGTCAGCAGCGGGGTACGCGGCGGGAGGCCGGGTATCTGGTGTGTTGCTTGGACCCCGATCGCTGACCCCGTAGCAGTCTGGCACAATGGCACGCTGAATCGGCGTGCGTTTGGTGCCCTCTCAATCCAGGCGTGTCGCCCGTCAGCCGAGCACACCGGCGCCATCCCCCACGTGGCGACCGGTCGCTCATCCGAAGCGTGCTGGACAGACCAGCGAGGATCGCAACAGGAGCGAGCACAACCGTGGCCGTACGTATCCGGCTTATGCGGATGGGTAAAATCCGCACGCCTCAGTACCGTATTGTTGTCGCCGACTCACGTACCAAGCGCGACGGGCGCGCCATCGAGTACGTCGGGATCTACCACCCTAAGGAGGAGCCCTCGCGGATTGAGGTGAACTCCGAGCGGGTGCAGTACTGGCTCTCTGTTGGCGCTCAGCCCACCACCCCGGTCCAGCGTCTGCTGGAGAAGACCGGCGACTGGCAGAAGTTCAAGGGCGAGCCTGCGCCTCCGCCGCTGCTCGTCGCCCCGCCGCGGCGTGACAAGCACGCGATCTACGAGGCCGAGGCGAAGGCCGCCAGTGGACTGAAGGAAAAGGCCGAGGCCAAGAGCGACAAGGCTGACAAGGCCGATAAGAAGCGGCCGGCGAAGAAGGCCGATGCCAAGGTCGCCGACGCCGAACGCGCGACGGAGGAGCAGGCCGTTGCGGAAGCCGGCGAGAAGTCCTGACCTGCTGCGCCCGGCGTTGGAGCATCTGGTCCGAGGCATCGTCGAACACCCCGAGGATGTTCGGGTCCGGATGGTTACCCCACGCCGGGGGCCGCAGCGGCTGGAGGTCCGCGTACACCCCGAGGACCTCGGTACGGTGATCGGCCGTGGCGGGCGGACCGCCCGGGCGCTACGCCAGGTGATGTCTTCCATTAACGGGCGTGGCATCCGTGTCGAGATCATCGACAGCTACTGAGGGAATCGGCAGCTAACAGGTAGAGGAAGCGGAGCGGGCCGCGGGCACGGTGGCTCTGGTAGCTGTCCAGCAGAAGCCCAGGCGTACCGCTCCGTTCCTCATACCCTCAAGGCGAGGTGGCGTGGTGCTCCTGACAGTCGGCAGTATCGTGCGTCCGCACGGTGTGCGAGGAGAAGTCGTCGTCGAGATCCGGACCGACGAGCCCGCGCTCCGTTTCTCCGCCGGGGCGGTGCTGTTGACCGATCCGGCGGAGGCTGGGCCTTTGAGGGTCAAGCATGCTCGTCCTCACTACTCGGCGGGGCGGGAGCGGCTTTTGGTGTCTTTCGACACGGTGCAGAGCCGACAGGACGCGGAGCAGCTGCGAGGGGTTCTCCTCCAGGTCGACTCCGCGCAGATCCCTCCACCCACCGAGCCTGACGAGTACCACGACCATCAGTTGATCGGTCTGACCGCCGTCGATCAGAACGGTGTGGAGCTAGGGCGGGTGGTTCGGATCGACCATGCTCCTGCGCACGATTTGCTGGTCTTGGAAAGGCCGCATGGGCGACAGAGCCTCATCCCGTTTGTGGCGGCGATCGTGCCGGAGGTGGATCTAGCGGCCGGTCGGGTGGTGGTGACCCCACCTGAAGGGCTGCTTGATCTGTGAAAAGGCCGAAAACGGGCGGCGGTGTGTGGAGGGTAGTGGGCCGAGGCGAGAAGCGCTCCCGAGAGTGGGTCGGCCCGAAGCAGGCCGGACCGGTCCGTGAGGAGTTCCGACGATGCGGATAGACGTCGTCACCATCTTTCCGGAGTACCTCGCCCCGCTGGAGCTGTCTCTGGTGGGCCGGGCGCGTCAAGCGGGCCTGCTCCAGATCCACACGCATGATCTGCGGCAGTGGACACACGATGTCCACCGCACCGTGGATGACACACCCTACGGCGGCGGACCGGGTATGGTGATGCGCCCTGAACCGTGGGGTGAAGCGTTAGACGCGTTGGTCCCTGATGGGGTGACACCGCCGCGTCTGGTGGTGCCCACACCGGCCGGGCAACGGTTTACGCAGCACATCGCGGCGGAGCTGGCGAAGGAGCCGTGGCTTCTGTTCGCCTGCGGCCGTTACGAGGGCATCGACCAGCGGGTCCTCGACGAAGCGGCCACGCGCATGCCCGTGACCGAGCTGTCGATTGGCGACTACGTCGTCTTCGGGGGCGAGGTGGCGGTGTTGGTGATCGTGGAGGCCGTGGCGCGGCTGATTCCCGGAGTGCTGGGTAACGCGCAATCGCTGAGTGAGGAATCACACGCCGCAGGCCTGTTAGAAGCACCGGTGTACACCAAACCGGCGGTCTGGCGCGGTCACGAGGTACCGGACGTGCTCCGCTCCGGTGATCATGGCCGGATCGCGCGGTGGCGTCGGGAGCAGGCTCTGCTCCGGACCGCTGCCCGCCGTCCCGATCTGCTTGCCGCGCTTCCGGAAGATGGCTTGGACGACGCTGACCGTCGGGTACTGGCGGGGGGCGGGTTTCAGATGCCAACTTCCGGTGTGGCAAAGTAGAGGGGTTGCTGCGGCCGGTTATATCGGTCGCGCTTCCCGGGCAGGTCCCGGAATCAGAACCAATCCGTCCGGCGCCCCCGCGCGCCTTGAGCACGAGGAACCAGTCGCGATGAACACCCTGGACGCCCTGGACGTCCGTTCGCAGCGGGCCGACATCCCAGATTTCCGTCCCGGCGACACGCTCAAGGTGCACGTGCGGGTGGTGGAAGGTAACCGGTCCCGGATCCAGGTCTTCCAAGGCGTGGTGATCCGGCGCCACGGCTCCGGTGTCCGGGAGACCTTCACCATCCGCAAGGTGAGCTTCGGGGTCGGGGTCGAGCGCACCTTCCCGGTGAACAGCCCGGTCATTGACCGGATCGAGGTGGTGACCCGGGGCGCCGTCCGCCGTGCCAAGCTCTACTACCTGCGTGACCTGCGTGGTAAGGCCGCCAAGATCAAGGAGAAGCGAGAGAAGCCGGCTAGCTGAGCGGCTTAACTCCTTCCGGTGACGCGTGCCGTGCCCGAGGACCGGAACGACCGTCGTGGCGGCCCTCGCCGCGCCCCGCACGATCGTCCGGCCCGCCCTGTCGGGGCGGGCCAGGACACCACGGGGCGGGCAGCTGAAAGGGTGTCGTCCTCTGCTGCGTCGGAAACGCCTCGCAGCGCGTCCGCGGATACGGTGCGTGGCGTACCTCCCACTGAGGGGGCACGTCGATCTGGGAAGGCGACCGATCCGCGCAAACCACCCTCCGTATCTCGTCAACCCGAGCGGGACGGAGGCAACACCACGCGGGAGGCGGCTGGTCGGGACAAGAGGCGCCCAACCTCATCCGGTGACGAGCGACCGGCCGACACCCGACCAACCACCCGGGGAAGCGACGGCAAGGCTGGCTCCCCGAGCACGGAGGTACAGGAGGCGGGTGAGGGGGCCGAGCCGCCGGGGCGTAGGTCTCGGCATCGGGCGTTCCGACCACGCTGGAACCTGGCGTGGTGGCAGGAGCTTCCGCTCCTGTTGCTGTTCGCCTTCATTCTGGCTGTCCTGGTCCGGACCTTCCTGATCCAGGCCTTCTATATCCCCTCCGGTTCCATGGAGGACACGCTTCAGGTCGGTGATCGGGTCCTCGTTAACAAGATCGTTTATCAGTTCCGGGACCCGGAGCGAGGCGAGATCGTGGTGTTCCGGGGTACCGACCGGTGGGCACCGGAGCACCAGTCGTCCGACGGTGGTGGAGCGTTCAGGGAGATCCTCCGCACCGTGGGCGACCTCATCGGACTCAGCCAGCCGAGCGAGAGTGATTTCATCAAACGGGTAATCGGGCTTCCCGGTGACACCGTGGAGTGCTGCGACGAAGCCGGCAGGGTGATGGTCAACGGTGAGCCTCTTGAAGAGGACTACATCCTGACAGACTCGCCGTTAGACGTGCCCTCGGGCGCTAATTCCTGTGCCTCCCGGCGCTTCGGGCCGCTCGTCGTACCCGAAGGGCACCTCTTCGTCCTCGGTGATCACCGTCTGGTGTCCCAAGACTCGCGGTGCCAGGGCACGGTCCCCATCGACAACGTGATCGGACGGGCCGATCTGATCATCTGGCCGATGGATCGGTGGGGAACCTTCGGGCTGCCGGACACGTTCGCCGATGTCCCTCAGGCGATCGCGCTCGGGGCTACCGCTCCGTTCCCCCTTCCGCAGTTTGGTCTGGTCGTAGGGGTAGTGGCGCTGGTCGGCCTGAGACGATCCACGCATTACTGCGGTCGTTTCTCCCGTATTGCGTTCCGACGACGTAGGCTCACACAGTGACCGAAGCGCAGCCACCAACTCCGCAATCGGAGTCTTCTCAACCAAATCCGCCTCGCCGTTCCATCTGGCGTGAGTTTGCTCTCCCAGTCCTGGTCGCCGTGGTTGTCACGGTTGTGGTCCGGGTGTTCGTGATCCAGACCTTCTGGATCCCATCGGAATCGATGGAGAACACCCTTCTCGTGAACGACCGGGTCTTGGTCAACAAGCTCGTGTATGACTTCCGGTCGCCGCGACGGGGTGAAGTGGTGGTCTTCGAAGCACCCGCCTCGTGGCGGAGCGACCCTAACGAGTCGGACTTCATCAAACGGGTGATCGGCGTAGGAGGCGATCACATCGTCTGCTGCGACGAACAACAACGATTGGTGATCAACGGGCGCCCGTTGGACGAGCCCTATGTGTACCGGGATGAGAACGGGGTACAGGACCCGGCCAGCCTCAACGAATTCGACATCGTGGTGCCCGAAGGGCGGCTATGGGTGATGGGGGATCACCGAAGCCGCTCGGGGGACTCTAGACAGCAGTACCTCCAGACCCAGGACGTGGTCGCGTCCACGATCGCGGAGGAGGACGTCATCGGTCGGGCGTTCGCCATAATCTGGCCCTTGGACCGGGTGACGTGGTTGTCCATACCGGATACCTTCGACGACATCCCTGACCCTGGTGAGTCTGGCTGAGGGTGTCACCGCAATGGGCGGACCCGGTACGGGGGACGAGGTTCCCATGGGCGTGGACCCGGATGTGACCACTCCCAGGCCCTTAGAGCCGATTCACCGGCGTGGAGCGCGAATTCTGCTGCTTGATACGGCGGGGCGCCTTCTCCTGCTGCGAGGGCATGACCCCGCCGGCGGCAGAGGCCATTACTGGTTCACGGTGGGGGGCGGGCTCAAGCCAGGGGAGACCCCACGGCAGGCCGCGGTGCGGGAGTTGTACGAGGAGACCGGGTTACGGGCCCCGGCCGAGGCCTTAACCGGGCCGATCTGGCACGAGGTGACGGAGTTCCCCTTCAACAATCGGTGGTACCGCCAAGAACAGGACTTTTTCGTCCTGAGGGTGCCGGAGTGGACCGTGACGCCCGCTGGACTGGAGACTATCGAGCAAGTTTCAATCGACGGATTCCGCTGGTGGACCTGCGAGGAACTGGAGTCCACGACGGAGACCTACTATCCGGTTAAGTTGCCGATGCTGGTGCGCCTGGTCTTGGAAGGCGGTGAGGCCTGATGCTGCCACCCGGGCGTACGATCGTGCGGCGGGACGGAGGGATGTACGCCCTCGAACGCGCCTTACGGCGGCGTGGTTTCACCCACGTCGCCGGTGCGGACGAGGCCGGTCGCGGGGCGTGCGCGGGGCCATTGGTCGCCGCCGCTGTGGTGCTCCCTGACGGCAAACGCGGTGAGGTGCCTGGTTTGGCGGATTCCAAACTCCTCACCCCGGCGGCGCGGGAGCGGGTGTACGACGAGATCATCGCTCGTGCGGTCGCTTACAGCGTGGTGATGCTGCCACCCCATGAGGTGGATGAGCGCGGACTGCACGTGTGCAATCTCGACGCAATACGTCGGGCGTTGGCGTCACTGGCGGTCCAGCCGGACTATGTCCTGACCGACGGATTTCCCGTCGACGGTCTGGGCGTACCAGGATTGGCGGTTTGGAAGGGGGACCGGGTAGCAGCGTGTGTGGCCGCGGCGAGTGTCGTGGCGAAGGTGACCCGGGACCGCGTCATGCAACAGGTGCACGAACGTTGGCCGGAGTACGGTTTCGCCGAACATAAGGGGTATGTGACATCCGAACACAATGCCGCTCTCCAGCGTTATGGGCCTTGTCCACAGCACCGGCGGTCATATGCCAATGTGGCTGCCGTGCTCGCCGGCGGGCGTAGTCAGGGTATGGGTGATGGATCGGGTGGCGGGGCGGCCCTTCCCCGATCACCGGTGCCCTCCGGGGTAGGCGAGAATGTCGTGATGGAGGACGGGTCGAGATGAGCACTGAGGATCTCGAAAAGTACGAGACCGAGATGGAGCTGCAGCTCTATCGGGAGTACCGCGACATCGTCCGCCAGTTCTCGTACGTGGTGGAGACCGAGCGGCGCTTTTACCTGGCCAACTCGGTGGACCTGCACGTTCGGAACACGGATGGCGAGGTCTACTTCGAGGTCGAGATGCGGGACGCCTGGGTTTGGGATATGTACCGCCCCGCGCGTTTCGTGAAGAGCGTTCGTGTTATTACGTTCAAGGACGTCAACGTCGAGGAATTGGAGAAACCTGACATCGCGCTCCCTAGTGACGCTGCGTTCGGAAGCTGACCTTTAAACAAAGGTTCCTGGACGGATAGTTGGGTTCAAATTCGCCCGACACATCCGTATCAGCGGCGAGGGGATGTAATTAGATACAAGGGTACGCAGGTTAAAAGAATCTCATATTCGCCGGATTAGGGTTACGTGGTCGTCCTCTGGGTATTGGACGACCATGAGAACCAAATCACGCCATCGCGATTCACAAGAGATCGAGTACGTCGATGCGGGAGGAGCGCGGCTACCTGAGGGGACCGCGCCGGACGTACCGCCCGCGCCGGGTACCTCCGCCGGGGCTCCCAAAGTCGAGGGGATCTACCGTCCGGATGTCGGGCCAGGGGGCAAAGACATCGACGAGGGAGATCGTCCGCTCCCGAACCGGTACCGAGCTGATCGTTAACCACCGCCTCCGGTGAGAGTGGAGTCACCGGAGGCGGGGCCCGGGGATCGGAGAACGCCGCACGAGCCCTGATCGAGCGCCGGCGCAGAATCCTGACTGAGCCAGAGAACAGACCCTGAAAAGGCGCCGTCGGGCCTCCAACGTCGGCGACAGGGCTGTGTGATGCTTCCGCGCTCCTGCTAGGTGATACCCGTGTAAAGCGCGCGGTGCGCTTTATCCACAGGGTAATGGTTTATCCACAATTTCCTCTTAGCTGCCTTCTGTGAGGCGATCCGGCGGGCAGCGTGAACCACCTGACGCGACATGACGCGGAGGTGGTCATGGCTAACCGTGCCGGAGAGAGCGTGGGGGCGTACGGGGAGAGGGTGGCGGTCCGGTATCTGCTGGACCAGGGCATGCAGATCCTGGACCGGAACTGGCGGTGCCGCCATGGAGAGATCGACGTGGTGGCACGCGACGGCGAGACCTTGGTGTTCTGTGAGGTTAAGACCCGGCGTACCCCTCGTTGTGGGACACCGCTGGAGTCCGTGGTGCGGGCCAAGGTCCGACGGTTGCGGAGGCTGGCAGCCCAGTGGATGGTGACCACCGGCCAGCACGCGGAGAAGGTGCGTTTCGACGTCATCGGGGTCTTCCCCCAGAAGGTCGGTCCGGCTCGCCTCCAGCATGTGCGGGAGGCGTTCTGATGGGGTACGCGCGAGTCCTGTCGGTCGGGCTCGTCGGCGTTGAGGGGCATGTGGTCGAGGTGGAGGCCGACCTGGCGGGTGGGCTTCCCGGCCTGACCGTCTCAGGGCTTCCCGACGCCGCCTTGTGGCAAGGGCGTGACCGAGTACGGTCGGCGATCCTCAACAGCGGCGAATCCTGGCCCATGCGCCGAATCACGATCAATCTCCTGCCCGCCTCGCTTCCCAAACGCGGGTCCAGCTTTGACCTCAGCGTCGCGGCCGCTGTCCTGTGCGCCGACGGGGCGGTGCCGGCCGACGGGTTGGAGGGCGTCGTTCTTATCGGTGAGCTGGGCCTGGACGGCATGGTGAGAGCGGTCCGAGGGGTGCTCCCGGCGGCCCTCGCAGCGGCTCGGCATGGCATCCGCAAGCTGATCGTCCCGTTGGCCAACGCCCATGAGGCGACGCTAGTGCCTGAGGTGCGGGTCGCCGCGGTGGACACCCTCAAACGGTTGGTGCAGTTCCTCCGCGGCGAAGGGACACTGCTTGAGCCACCTGCCAGCACCCCTGAACCTGTCGAGGAAGACGGACCGGATCTGGCCGATGTCGCCGGACAGGAGCTGGGACGACGGGCCTTAGAGGTAGCGGCGGCGGGTGGACATCATCTGGCCCTGTTCGGGCCGCCGGGGGCGGGGAAAACAATGCTGGCCGAACGCCTGCCGTCGATCCTGCCGCGATTGGATGACGAGGCCGCCTTGGAGGTCACCGCCATCCATTCGGTGGCCGGGACGCTGCCGAATAACGCGTCCCTGATCCGGCGGCCGCCGTACCAGGCGCCCCACCACACCTCCACGGTCGCGGCGCTCATCGGTGGCGGCAGCACGGTGATCCGCCCCGGAGCGGTCTCGCTGGCCCACCACGGGGTGCTCTTCTTGGACGAGGCGCCCGAGTTCTCGCCATCGGTGCTGGACGCTTTGCGTGAACCGTTGGAGAACGGGGAAGTGTGGATCTGCCGCTCGGCTGGCACCGTGAGATACCCGGCTCGTGTACAGATGGTGATGGCCGCCAACCCGTGTCCATGCGCCAGTCCAGCCGGGGACCAGGACTGCGCCTGCAGTCCGCTGACCCGACGGCGCTATCTGGGTCGAATATCTGGACCGCTGATGGACCGTATCGACCTTCAGGTGGAGCTGCTTCCAGTGACGGCGGCTCAGCTGATGGCTACCTCGGGACAGCCGGAGTCGTCGGCCGTGGTGGCGGAGCGGGTACGTCAGGCCCGGGCAGCGGCGGTGTCCCGATGGAGCCGTGCCGGTGGCTGGCGGACCAACGCCGATGTCCCCGGCGCGGTCCTGCGGAGTCGGCCATGGCGACTGCCGCGTGCGGTGACCGCCAGCGCCGACCGCGGCTTGGAGACCGGTGTGTTGTCCGCGCGTGGCTATGACCGCGTCATTCGACTGGCCTGGTCCATCGCGGATTTGGGCGGGCGGGACAGCCCAGACCCGGGGGACGTCAACGAGGCGATCTTTCTGCGGACCCGGAGGCCCGCGTGACCACCATCGACCTTGACGAATTCGCTGAGCCGCGACGGGCCCGGATAGCGCTGGCCCATTTGTGTGAGCCGGGTCGGCCTGACGTCGACGCGTTGCTTCAGGACTGTGGGCCCGTTGAGGCGCTGCGGCGAATATGCCAAGGCGCGGTACCCGATTCTCTGCGCCGAGCCGTCAGTGCCCGACTCGGGCAGGATCTCGTCGACCGGGTTAGTGGATCCCTGGAGGTGGCCACACGGCTTGGGGCGCGTGTCGTGATCCCGGAGGACGCCGAATGGCCACCGCAGCTGGAGGACCTTCGTCGAGTCACCGAGGAGGCCACGGCCGCCCCCTTGTGTCTGTGGGTGCGTGGAACCGGAAACCTGGCGGACATCCTGGAGCGTTCCGTGGCGGTGATCGGGGCCCGAGCCTCCACCAACTATGGCGACCATGTCGCCACCGAGTTGGGATTCGGATTGGCCGAACGAGGCTGGAGCGTCGTATCAGGAGGCGCCTACGGCATCGACGCCGCCGCTCATCGGGGCGCGTTGGCGGCAGGCGGGCCCACGGTGGCGGTCCTGGCCTGCGGTATCGATCATCTGTACCCGGTTGGGCATGTGAGCCTGTTTGAGCGCATCGTGCACAACGGGCTGTTGGTGAGTGAATGGCCACCGGGAACCACACCGGCACGACTGCGATTTCTCATCCGTAACCGAGTGATCGCGGCCATGACCCGCGGCACGCTCATGGTCGAGGCCGCGGCTAGAAGCGGTAGCCGGGCCACGATCCGGTGGGCGCGTCTCCTAGGCCGAGTGGTCATGGCGGTGCCCGGCCCGGTCACCTCCGCGCTGAGTGTGGGGACGCACCTGGAACTGCGTTCTCCCGCCACCCGCCTGGTCACCAATACCGCTGAGGTTCTGGAGGAAGTGGGGCGGATCGGTGACGATCTGGCTCCAATCCCGCGTGGGACACCGACCGCCAGAGACCAGCTCGACGATCTGTCCGCCCGCATCCTAGACGCGCTTCCCAGCAGGCGGGGAGCTGACGTAGTGAGCATTGCGGCATCTGCTGGTGTCGCCCCAAGCGAGGTGCGACGCGTTCTACCGACCCTCGTGCTGGGCGGCCTAGCGGAGGAGACCACCGGAGGGTATCGGGCTACGCCGCACGCCAGGGAAACCAGTGGGCGGGGGAAAGCACCGGCGCCACGTCTGCGCTGACGGGCGACTTGATCAGTGGCATCGGTTGATCAGTGCCATCGGTACGACACCTGCAGCACCGGCCCAAGACGATGACGCACATGACGGGATTGGGACAGGTAGACATGCCCTGATCCCGTCATGCGCTACCCGGGGCCGATGTGGCTGGGACTCCCCGAGGACAACGCGCCGGACTACCCGAGGGGTCAATGCGCGTTCGGGAAACGATCAAGCCTTCGACGGAATCCGGCTCACCGGTAATCCAATTCACCAGCACGCGCGGGTATGTCCCACGCCGAGACACGATCGCCCTCGGCCCTATGTACCTCACCGGTACGCGCAGACTGCCGTGTACAGCGCGCTCGGTCTGGGTATCTCGGCGTGCCCGCTTGACCCATCAAACCCCAGGGAACAACCGTCGGGGTATGGCAGCCAGCCCGTCCACCGAGGCCATGCGCGAAGCCCTTCCCGCCCAGCTCCAGGAGGCGGTCGGTGAATTCGCACGATACCTGTCCAGTGAACGGTACCGGTCACCTCACACCGTGAGGGCCTATCTGACCGACGTGGTGTTGCTGCTTGACCATGCGGCCCGCCGAGGTCACACAAGGGTTGCTGAGTTGGACATCGAGACGTTACGGAGCTGGCTGGCCCGATTGCGCAGCGGCGGAGCGGCCCGCAGCACCTTGGCTAGGCGGGCGGCGGGGGCACGGGTGTTTTGCGCCTGGGCGCATCAGCGGGGGTACCTCCCCACCGATCCTGGACAACTCCTGGTCAGCCCTAAAACCACGCGGGCACTGCCGACCGTGTTGCGCTCCGAGCAGGCCGCGGCCCTCCTGACCGTCCCCGAGCCGGACCCAGATCCGGTGGCCGTGCGGGATCAGGCGGTATTGGAGTTGCTGTACGCCACCGCGGTGCGGGTCAGCGAGCTGTGTGGCCTTGATATCGACGATGTTGACCGCGAACGCCGCGTGGTGCGGGTCCGAGGAAAGGGCGGGCGGGAACGGGTCGTGCCGTACGGTGTCCCCGCTGAGCAGGCGTTGGAGGCATATCTCAGCCTGGGCAGGCCGGCTTTGGTGAAGGAACACAGCGGGGCGGCGCTTTTGTTGGGACGGCGCGGTGGGCGGCTGGACCCCCGCACGGTGCGACGCATTCTTGTCGTACGGGCGCGGGCAGGGCAGGTGCCGGCGGTGTCACCGCACGCTCTACGCCATTCGGCGGCCACGCACCTGTTGGAGGGCGGCGCTGACCTGCGGACAGTCCAGGAATTTCTAGGGCATGCCAGCCTCGCCAGTACGCAGATTTATACGCACGTTTCCATGGACCGACTACGCCGTGCTTTCCGGCAGGCTCATCCTCGCGCCTGAGCGGGAAACCTTTCTGTGTATATTCAGATCTGTCCATCGCGCCAATATGCGGGTCAGTAAGGGGAGCGCCACAATGGGTCCTGACTTTTGGAAACGTTATCTCCGCTTCTTAGAGCCCGCCTGATTAGGAAACAGGCACCCTTTCTGCAACGTGACAGTGCGGGAACGCAAGTCAAATCTTGACGTTTCCGTGGATGTTCTACGGCGTTGATCCGGAGTCGTCGTCTCAGGGTGTGGAGCGCCCAGTGATCGCACGGCGTGGACTCGGCGCCCCGTAGGGCCACTAAGCGCCCTCGAAAACATGGGCTGTCCGTTCCCTGACGCCGGCAGAGGAGAAAGCCTGGCTCCTGCGAAGCGCCTCGAGAGTGGTCCGCTCCCTGACGTCGGGAGAGGAGGCTGCGGGCGCGTACCACCACCGTCGCGTACCTGAGTGGGTTCGTCGACGGGGAGCAGTCGGAGCTGTCCGAGGCCTAGCAGAGAGAGGGGGTCCAGGTACTGCCCGTTTTGCCGCAGACCCCAGTGCAGGCACGTTGATCCGGCGCAACCTTGGTGATTTCCGGTATAGAGCACTCCGATGGGGTCACCGGCCTGGACGACCTGTCCAGCGCGAACTGAGGGAATAACGGGTTCATAGGTGGTGCGAAGATCATCCTCGTGATTGATGCTGATCACGAAGCGCCCCGCGACCTGTCCAGCGAAGTGCACGATACCGTCACCGGCGGCGCGTACGACGAGGCCATCGGTACCCAGTAGATCAACGCCACGATGCCCTGCGGCCCATCGTTGTGGGGGAGGCTGGAACGCGCGAAGGATCCGGGGAACCCCGTCGAGCGGCCACCGGTACCGGCCGCGAGGAATGTGGGGAATTTGTGGGACGGAGGCGTCAGGAGTCTGGGAGGGAGCAGCTCCGTCCTGAGAAGCCCGGCCCTGATCAGGGTCCTGTTCATACGGAACAGAGGGGTTGATCGGGGGATCGGGACGAGGAGTCTGAGCCTGCTCGGTGTCGTATTTCGACGCTGGGGTATGGGCCGGATGGAAAGTCGCCGTCCCGTTTCGCTGGGCTGCGGATGACGCCGCGGCGAGCGCGGCCCCAATCGTGCCGAGGACTAGGCCCGCGGCTAGAGCGCCGCAACTTGCGAATACCAGCGAGCGACGGCGGGGAGAGAGGACAGCCGCCGGTACGAGTGACGGTATCAATGCCCCACACCGACGCCTGACCCGAGGGGTACGCGAACGTGCGCCGAGAAAACGAGGAATGAGCTGAATGGAATGGCCAATGGTGGGACGTGCAGTGCGTTTAAACCACTGGCGGGCTTGTCCGGGAAAACTCGACATGCCCATCAGAATGCCGGGCGCAAAGAGGAGTCGCCAGCGATGAGCAAGATCTGTGGATAACCATTCCTGGCTTGTGGACAAGCTTGCATGACCTGATAAATAGTGGTAAAGGCGGCCACTTGAATCGACTTACTCGCCACGCCCTAGTTATGTCATCGACAAGGTGAAGATGACATAATCTCGACTCGAGTTTTCTGATGGATTTTCAGGTTTCTGCGGCCCGCGGCTCCTCACCCGCCCGGCTGTATACCAAGGCTCCGTTCCCCACGTCGATCCGGCGATACCCCGAAGCGCGCTCTCAAGCGGAAGCATCACCCACGCCGCGGGCAGTAACCGGAGCCTTCAAGGAGGCTGAGGCTTCAAGGAGGCGGAATGTTAAGGGGCTCGTGACGTTCACGTCAGGGCACGGAGCCGACGAACAGCCTCCAGGAGCACCGGACGCTGCTTACAAAATGTGAACCGGATGAGCCGTTGACCGGCCTCTCGGGTGTCGTAGAAAACCTGAGCAGGAATCGCGACGACACCGCAGCGGTCTGGTAGGGAGCGACAGAACTCCATCCCGTCGGTGCCGCCCAAAGGTGAAATGTCGGCTGTGATGAAGTACGTCCCTTCGGGGACCAGCACGTCGAACCCCGCTTCGGTGAGGCCCGCGCACAGTAGGTCGCGCTTCTGCTGGAGGTCGTTCCGGAGATCCACGTAGTAGGAGTCCGGCGAACGCAGCGCGGTGGCGACCGCGGGCTGCAACGGAGCGGCGTTCACGAATGTGAGGAACTGTTTGACCCGGAGCACGGCGGAGACCAGCTCTGGCGGGCCCGAGACCCAACCCACTTTCCACCCGGTGCATGAGAAGGTCTTTCCGGCCGACGACACTCGCAGCGTCCGTTCCTTCATGCCAGGAAGCGTCGCCAAAGGCAGGTGCGGGCTGGCGGCGTCGGAGTAGACCAGGTGTTCATAGACCTCATCGGTGACCGCGATCGCTCCGTACTCGACGCACAAATCGGCGATCAACTCCAACTCCGCTCGGGTGAACACCTTCCCGGTGGGGTTATGCGGAGAGTTGAGAAGCACCAGCCGGGTCCGTTTCGTGAACGCGGCACGTAGCTGATCGGGGTCGAAAACGTAGCGGCCGTGCTCCGGGCGGAGAGTTACCGGGCGGCGTACCGCGCCTGCGAGCGCGATAGAGGCGGCGTAGGAGTCGTAGTAGGGCTCAAAGCAGACCACCTCATCGCCGGTCTCGCACAGGGCGAGAATGCTCGCCGCGATCGCTTCAGTAGCGCCCGCAGTGACCAGGATTTCGCTGTCGGGGTCGTACTCAAGACCCCAGTGGTGCCGTTGGTGATCAGCGATCGCCTGACGCAGCTCAGGGATCCCTCGGGCCGGCGGGTACTGGTTGTGGCCGCTGGTGACGGCGGTGGCGGCGGCCCGCAGCATCGTCTCGGGGCCGTCGGTATCCGGGAATCCTTGTCCCAGATTCACCGATCCGGTACGCGTGGCCAGTTCGGACATCTCGGCGAAGATGGTTGTCCCGAACGGCCTCATCCGTTCCACGAGCCAGTCTCGTGTCGTCGGCGTCGAGGTCACGCCGTCAGCTTAGTGACACGGGGCGGAGAGCGGCGGACAGCGGTGTCGGGTTCCGGACTAAGGGCTGTATACGACTACAGATTGATCTTTCTTGGCTTTTCGAACTTCCGGAAGAAGGTAACTCCCAGGAGAAGACAAGAGAAGGGATCGTGGTCTACGGGGCGCGGTCACACGTCGCGTTCCCAATCCTCGGTTCCGGAGGCGGTGCGAGCAGACGGAGGTGGGCTCCGAATTTCTCGATGATCGTCGAAGTTCTCACAGCCACCCCCTCCGGTTGAGTGTCGGATGTCACATGGTTAGCGTGCCGATTGTGGATAGAAGCGACAGCGAACGCCGTGACCCTGGTCAAACTGCGGATTCCGCGGCGCAGCAACGCACCGAGCTCATTCCCCGCTACACCGATCCTCAACAGGACCCGTCGGAGTCGATTCAGAAGACGGAGCTGTCCTCCGACATCGCTGGTCCGCCCACGAGTCGGCTGCCCACGATTTCGGCGCACGGGCCTGTGACCGCGACGGCCTCGCCTGCTGCCAGTGCCTCCGGCGGGCCGGCCGGTTCCTCTGCAGACACGGGGGTCAGTAGCGCCCCGCAATCCACCGCCTCGCCGTCGCTCACCGCTAGTTACCGCAGCAGTGTCGCGGAGACCGCGATCTCGCCGCCGTTGAGCTCCATGCTCTCCAACGAGTCCGGTGGTGACGCAGGAGCGCGTCGCTTCGGGGAAACGGAGCGGGGCAGGACCTACGGAGGCGATCACCCACGCGTTCGCGGCACGCAGATACTCGTCATCCTCGGTACGCTCCTGCTGCTCGTCCCTGTCGTGGCCCTGCTGTACCGCTCCGCTTTCCAGGAGGGAGCACCGTCACCGGCGGGTGTGATTGGCGGCAGCCTGGCCATGGCTGGTCTATCACTGTTGGCGGCCGGGGTTTATCCGTTCCTGAGCGGCTCCGTGCCGGGGCTACCCGATGATTTCCGGGCGTTGTTACGGCCTCCGTCGGCTTTTCTGGTCATCGGCGTTGTCCTTCTGATATCGGCCGGTCTAGCCGCCAGTTGAGCGATCTGCATGAGAGCTGGTTAGAGCCTCAGCCCGACTTTGGGCAAAACGGCCACCGTGGGTGTGAGTCCCGATTACCCGGGCGCCGCGCGGGAGCCGTACACTCGACATTTGGCGACCATCCAAGATGGTCGACCTCGCGTGTCCTTCCCACGATGTGGGCGGCGGCCTCCCTGGTCTCGGTGGGGATAGCGGTGTGAAACGCCACTGAGCACCTTCAGGCCGACGACAGGGCACCAGGGCGGCAGTCACCGGACTGTCGCGGCAACCAGGGAGAGTGCGGTGCGCCGCACATGAGGCAAGGAGAATCCATGCCCGTCGTCACGATGCGCCAGCTCCTGGAAAGTGGCGTGCACTTCGGTCACCAGACTCGTCGCTGGAACCCGAAGATGAAGCGCTACATTTTCACGGAGCGCAACGGCATCTACATCATCGACCTGCGTCAGACCCTCGACTACATCGAGAAGGCGTACGAGTTCGTCAAGAACACCGTGGCCGGTGGCGGCACGGTGTTGTTCGTGGGGACCAAGAAGCAGGCCCAGGAAGCCATCGCCGAGCAGGCCTCCCGGGTCGGTGCCCCGTACGTTAACCACCGCTGGTTGGGTGGCATGCTCACCAACTTCCAGACGGTGTACAAGCGCCTCCAGCGGCTGAAGGAGCTGGAGGCGCTGGAGCAGACTGGTGCCGCTGACCAGAACCTGACCAAGAAGGAGCGGCTCGGTCTGAAGCGGGAGCGAGAGAAGCTGGAGCGCACCCTCGGTGGTCTGCGCGATATGCAGCGGCTGCCTTCCGCCGTATGGATCGTCGACACCAAGAAGGAACACATCGCAGTCGACGAGGCTCGCAAGCTCGGTATCCCGGTCGTCGCTATTTTGGACACCAACTGCGACCCGGATGAGGTGGATTACCCGATCCCTGGCAACGACGACGCGATCCGCTCCGCGGCGCTCCTCACCCGGGTCGTCGCTGACGCTGTAGCCGAGGGCCTGATCGCTCGTGCCGGTGCGGCGGTCGGACGTGACGACAAGCCTCAGCCGGGTGCGGTTGCCGCCAACGAGCCGCTCGCCGAGTGGGAGCAGGAGCTGTTGGAGTCCGGTGGCAACAAGAGCGGTGACAAGACCGGCGCCGAGCAGCCGGCCGCGGCGGCTTCCCAGTCGGCGAAGGAATGACGGTGGCGCCTTGGGGTCCTCAGGGAGTTCAGGGCCTGTGAGGCCCTCATAGCCCTTAAGGACCCAGGCGTGACATCCCGCTCTGGGGCGAGCGCCGAAGCACCGATCACTGAACGTCCACACGAACACACCGGGTACCGGCCCGCACCCCGGGCCGGTACCGGAACGCAACTGCGGGTCGCTGAGCCGGCCGCCCGTAGCCAGACCTCGAGCGAGAGAGAACCATGGCCAATATCACTGCTGCGGATGTCAAGAATCTCCGCGAACTGACCGGTGCCGGCATGCTGGACTGCAAGAAGGCACTCGAAGAGGCCGACGGGGACGTCGAGAAGGCGATTGAAATCCTGCGGATCAAGGGTGCCAAGGACGTCGGCAAGCGGGCGGGTCGTACCGCCGCCAACGGTCTGATCGCGCACTCTGGCAAGGCTCTGTTGGAGCTCAACTGCGAGACCGACTTCGTCGCCAAGAACGCTGACTTCCAGCAGCTCGCCCAGACCCTGGTCGAGCACGTGGACGCCCAGCGGCCGGCCGATGTCAACGCACTGCTGGAGTCCACCCTCTCCGACGGCCGGACCGTTCAGGCCGCCATTGACGAGGTGGCCGCCAAGATCGGCGAGAAGTTGGCCGTCAATCGCTTCGCCGTCCTCGACGGTCAGGTCGCCGTGTACCTGCACCGCAAGTCTCAGGACCTGCCGCCCCAGGTGGGTGTGCTGGTGGAGTACACGGGGGACGACAACGAAGCCGCCCGGGCCGCCGGTATGCAGATCGCCGCGATGCGTCCCCGGTACGTCACGCGTGATGAGGTGCCGGCGGACGTGGTGGAGAACGAGCGGCGCATCGCCGAGCAGGCCGCCCGTGAGGAGGGCAAGCCGGAGCGGGCGATTCCCAAGATCGTGGAGGGCCGGGTCAACGCGTTCTTCAAGGACTTTGTGCTGATCGAGCAGCCCGCGGTCCAGGACCAGAAGAAGACGGTGGGGCAGTTGCTGGAGGCGGCGGGCATCACGGTGACCCGCTTCGCCCGTCTCGAGGTCGGGCAGGCCTGAGCGATCGGGTACGCCGGAGGAAGAACCCACCTAAGGCCCCAACAGGGATGGGGAGGTCGTCAGTGAAGCGAAACAGCGCGACGGCCTCCTCATCCGTATCTGTGTCCGTATCCGAAGTGGCATGTACCCACGCATATCCGGGTGGTGGAGTGGGCACGGTGCCACATAGTTGGATGCCGGGAGCCGCGAGGCCCGGGATCACCGAGCGCGGAAGGCGAGGCCCGTGAGCAATACGTTGACTCAAGCGGTCGAAGCCGCTGTGGCGGCTCAGACGCGAGACGCCGCCATGCCCTACCGGAGGGTGGTACTCAAGCTGTCAGGCGAGTCCTTCGGTGGCGGTTCGGTGGGCGTCGATCCAGACATCGTGCAGAAGGTGGCTCGCCAGATCGCCGAGGTGGTGCGGCGAGGCGTGCAGGTGGCCGTTGTAACCGGCGGTGGGAACTTCTTCCGGGGTGCCGAACTGCAGCGCCGGGGGATGGATCGTGCCCGGGCCGATTACATCGGCATGCTCGGCACCGTCATGAACTGTTTGGCGCTCCAGGACTTCCTGGAGAAGCGGGGAGTCGACACCCGGGTGCAGACCGCGATCACCATGGGGCAGGTGGCGGAGCCGTACATTCCACGGCGGGCGATCCGGCACCTAGAGAAGGGGCGGGTCGTCATCTTCGGGGCCGGCGCGGGAATGCCTTACTTCTCGACCGACACCGTAGCCGCCCAGCGCGCTTTGGAGATCAAGGCCGACGTGGTGTTGATGAGCAAGAACGGGGTCGACGCCGTGTACACGGCCGATCCCAGAACAGATCCGACAGCGACCAGGCTGGACACCATTACCTTCGAGGAAGCCCTCAAGCGAGGCTTGAAGGTTGTCGACGCCGCGGCGTTCAGCCTGTGCATGGAGAACCGGTTGCCGATGCTGGTGTTCGGTGTGGATGGTGACGACACCATCGTCCGGGCGTTGACCGGTGAGAGGATCGGAACGTTCATCACCGTGGCCAAGGCGGAGAGCCGATGACCCCGGGATGGCCGTATAACGTGCTCTGATCACAGGTTCGCCGTCGCGGGTGTAAGAACGGCGATGTGACAGGGTGCGGTAACCACACCGCGTTGCTGAGCGGGCTGCGTTAAGGAGGCGAGGACAGAGGTGATCGACGAGACTCTCCTTGAGGCTGCGGAGAAGATGGAGAAGGCGATCGAGCACGCCCGGGAGGAGTTCAGCACTATCCGGACCGGACGGGCGACGCCTGCCATGTTCAGCCGGATCATGGTGGACTACTACGGTTCCCCCACTCCGCTCCCCCAACTCGCCTCGATCACTGTGCCGGAACCGCGTATGGCCATCATCAAGCCGTATGACGCTTCGCAGATCGGCGCCATGGAGCGGGCGATCCGGGATTCCGACTTGGGGGTCAACCCAAGCAACGAGGGGACCCAAATCCGGGTTCTGCTTCCTCCGATGACCGAGGAGCGGCGTCGGGAGATGATCAAGGTGGCCCGGCACAAGGGTGAAGAAGCCAAGGTCGCGATCCGTAACATCCGGCGCAAGGCCAAGGAGGAACTGGATCGGTACGTCCGGGACGGGGAGATCGGCGAGGACGAAGGACGGCGCGCCGAGAAGGATCTCGATGACACCACCGCCGCGTTCGTCGGGCAGGTCGACGAGATCGTCAAGAACAAGGAAAATGAGCTGCTCGAGGTTTGATGGAGATCATCGACTCGGCCGGCCCGCGTACGGGCTCCGATAATTCTGGACGTCGCGGTAAACATCGGGCGCGGTACGGCGGTGCCGCGCCCGACCCATCACCAGGCAGAGCCGGGCGTAACCTCCCCGCCGCCATCGGGGTGGGGGTGGGGTTGGGGGCGCTCGTCCTGGCCTCCCTGTTTATCTGGCGTCCAGCCTTCCTTGGGGTTTTGGCGGCAGCGGTCGTCATCGGCGTCTGGGAAATGACACGCGCTGTCGAACCCCTCAAGGCCCAGCCACCGTTGCCTCCACTGATCATTGGTGGTCTAGCCATGGTGGCCCTCGCCTGGTTCGCAGGAATCGAGGCGATGTTCCTGGGGCTGGTACTGACCATGCTGGCCATCCTGATCTGGCGTTTAGGGGAGGGCCCTGTCGGTTACCAGCGTGACGTGACGTCCGCTGTTCTGATAGCGGCGTACGTACCATTCCTGGCTGGGTTCGGCGCGCTGATGCTGGCGCCCGATGATGGCCCGTTCCGGATTGTGGCGACGTTGTCTGCCGTCGTGCTCTCCGACACCGGGGGATACGTCTCAGGTGTGCTGTTCGGGCGGCACCCGATGGCGCCCACGGTAAGCCCGAAAAAGTCGTGGGAGGGGTTTGCCGGTTCCCTGACCGCCAGCGCGGTGGGGAGCGCGATCATCTGCACCACCCTGCTTGATATGGCCCTGTGGGAAGGCGCGGTGTTCGGTGTAGTGATCGCGATCGTCGCCACGTTAGGGGATCTGGGGGAGTCACTGCTCAAACGTGACCTGGGTGTAAAGGACATGGGGCGCCTGCTGCCCGGCCACGGCGGTCTGATGGACCGGCTGGACTCCATTCTGCTTGCGGTTCCTGGCGCCTTGTGGATGCTGTCCGTATTCGCCCCACCGCCAGGGTGAATCAAGATGTGACCTGTCTTGTCGGGGGTCAGCACGACCCCCAAAACGTGGGACACTTGCTGAGTTATGACCTCCCTGCCACTGCTCGTGCAGCCACGCTCCCCGCGGACTCGTCGGGCCGCGCCACCCCGTCATCTGGCGGACCTGACGCCCAAGGAGCGTCGTGCCGTAGTGACCGACCTGGGGGAAAAGCCGTTTCGAGCCGACCAGGTGGCTAGGCATTACTTCGGACGGTTACTGGACCCCGCCGACCCCGCCGATCGGGCCCAGATGACCGATCTACCGGCGGCGGTCCGTGACCGACTCGCCGAAGCACTGACCCCCCGGTTGCTGACGGCGGCGAGCGAGCGTACCTGCGATGCGGGCGCCACCCGTAAGACCCTGTGGCGGCTCCACGACGGTGCGCTCGTGGAGAGCGTGGTGATGGCGTACCCCGACCGGGTCACCGTGTGCGTGTCCTCCCAGGCGGGGTGCGGAATGGGGTGCCCGTTCTGCGCGACCGGCCAGCTGGGCTTGACCCGTAATCTGTCCACTGGGGAGATCGTCGAGCAGGTCGTCGCAGCGGCACGCGCGACGGCGCGGGGAGCGGTCAAAGGTGGCCCAAACCGGCTCTCCCGCGTTGTGTTTATGGGGATGGGGGAGCCGCTGGCTAACTATGACCGCGTCCTGTCCGCCGTCCGAGTGCTCACCGCACCCGCGCCGGCAGGACTCGGGTTGGCGCAGCGGCACATCACCATCTCAACCGTTGGCCTGGTTCCCGCGATTCGCCGTCTGGCGAGCGAAGGGCTCCAGGTGACGTTGGCTTTGTCGCTGCACGCACCCGATGATGAACTGCGTAACGAATTGGTGCCCATCAACACACGTTGGAGGGTGGCGGAGGTCCTTGACGCGGCGTTTGAATACACCCGTACCACGGGGCGGCGACTCTCGATCGAGTACGCGATGATCAGAGAGGTGAACGACCAGCCGTGGCGGGCCGACCTTCTCGGCCGGCTCCTCGCGGGACGGTTGGCACACGTTAACCTCATTCCGCTTAACCCGACGCCGGGGAGTCGCTGGGACGCCAGCCCCAAGTCGGTGGAGCGGGAGTTCGTCCGGCGGCTGCGCGCGGCCGGGGTGCCGACCACGGTACGTGATACCCGTGGCCGGGAGATCGACGGTGCGTGTGGGCAGCTTGCTGCAAGCGGAGGTGGGTGAGTGGCGACTCAGGGTCAGCGGTTCCGACGTCGGGCATTGCGCCGCGGGTACAAGGTTGATGAAGTCGACGCTTTCCTTGAGCGCGTCGAGGCAACCTTGGAGGGCGCCCCGATCGGTGAGCCTGTTCTGGCGCAGGACGTCCACGACGTTGTCTTCCGCGTGCGCTTCGGTGGTTACGACGAATGGCAGGTCGACGTTTATCTCGACCGGCTCGAGCGGCAATTGGCCGCCCTAGAGCAAGAAGGGCGGCTCGGACTCCCCGCCGGCCAGCCTCCCGAGCAGCGTGCAGGGCGGGAGCGGGAGGCTTATCCACAGCCCCGGGAAGAGACCGGTTACGCTCCGGAAGAGGATTACGGCCCTGAGCCGACGACCTACGTCCGGGAACCCGACTACGAGGACTACGGTCCGGAGGACCGGCAATATCCACCGGAGCCCGAATACGACCGTGGCTACGGTCCGGAACGCGAACAACCGGTGTATGGCAGGAGCCGGCCCGAGGACACGATTTACGGCAGGGGGCGAGAGGAGCGGGCACCGCTTCCTCCGGCAGCGGCGCCTCCAGCGGCGGCCGCGGCCGCGTCACCTATCCCGGCGCCTCCGGCGGCCGCTCGGGCGACGGTGACCCCGCCACCTCCCCCACCAGCGGCCCGGCCCGTACCTCCGCCTCGAGTCGAACCCGACGCTGGCATGACCCAGCAGATCCCACCGGTACGCGGCGGTGGCTACCCATCGGCCACCGGTGGGTTCCCGCAGGTTCCTCCGCCTTCGGGGTTCGAGCCGACGCCGGGGTACGAGCCGGCGCCGGGACCGGCACCGGGATATGAGCCAGCGCCCGGATACGAACCGACGGGGGCGTTCGAGGCCCCGGGACGGCACGGAAAGATGGAGATGACCGCCGAGATCCGCGCGGCCGACTCTCCATTCACACCGGAAGACCTGCACCGCCTCGACCAGTTGCGGCGTACCTTCCAGACACGTCGGTTCGGGAGCGGGTACGACCGGGCACAGGTTGACCGACTCTTCGATGCGGTAGCGGCCACCATGGCCGGCCGCGCGGCTGTCGCGGTCGCCGAAAGCGAACTGGATCCTGGACAGTTCAGCTTGGTCCAAGGGGGATACTTCGAGGCCGAGGTGGACGCCGCGCTCCGTGAGATCCGGGATCTATTTGTGCGGCGCGGGGTGAGCCGCTAGCCCTCGGTGTCGGCGTGCCCAACCGGATAAGGCCGGTTGGGCACGCGGATCTTCTGGTATTTGCTGGTACGCGCGATGTCGCGCCCTCCACGCCAGGGTGGCAACGCCTCATCGTGCGGCGCCCTGCCCGAGGCGGAATAAGGGTGTGGATCACCCGTTGACTCGACGAAGCCCGAGGGGAGGGCCTTTTAGCGCAATCCGTTGCGGCGCAGCACCCAGTCGACGATGACGATCAACACCAGCAGTCCGGCGAGGCTGATCAGCCAGACATTCTCCACGTTGCCGCGGTGGTTACCCGGGATCATCACCAGGAGGATGAGGGCGGTCAGGATCGCCCCAGCACGGGCGAGCTTGGGGTTACCAGGCTTGTGCTGGTCGGGCGAGGTCACCTGTTCAGACGGGCTGCCAGCCACTTCTCACGCTCCGCGTCGGGACTCGATGAACTCTCTGGCCCTCGCTCTGGGCGATGAACGGAGCCGAGGAGGGCCTTGCTCATCAGTCTGGCATGGTGGATACCTGAGGGGACCAGCCGGGGTCACGGTGGTCGGCGCTCGCCGTGGCGTGGGCTGCGGTAGCGTCACGCCGAGTGGTGATCCGCTCGGTCGCCGAACGGGTATGAGTGGCACTGTCAGAACACGGACGAGTACAGGGAGGACCGCGTCGTGCGAGTCACTGGTACCGGCCACGCGGGCATGTTCATCGAGACCGGAGCGGGCAGCATCCTCTGTGACCCGTGGGTGAATCCTGCCTATTTCGCTTCGTGGTTCCCTTTCCCGGACAACTCTGGCCTGGATTGGGAGCGGTTGGGGAAGTGTGACTATCTTTACATCTCCCACCTACACCGTGACCACTTTGACGCCGATCACCTGCGTACCTGGGTGTCCAAGAAGGCCACGGTGCTGCTCCCTGCCTACCCCACCTCCGAACTAGAAGACGAGCTGCGGGAGCTGGGCTTCACATCGTTCATCCGGACCGTCTCCAACGAGGTTGTGGAGCTTGACGGCGGTCTTCGGATCATGATCCAGGCCTTGATCTCCCCTACCGATGGCCCGATCGGTGACTCGTCCCTGTGGGTGGAGTACGACGGGGTCCGCCTGTTGAACCAGAACGACGCCCGCCCAGCGGAGCTGTCAGAGTTCGCACGCCTCGGTCATGTCCACGCCCACATGCTCCAGTTCTCGGGTGCCATCTGGTACCCGATGGTCTACGAGCTGCCCGTCGCCGCGAAGACCGCCTTTGGGAAGCAGAAGCGAGAGCGGCAGTTCGACCGCGCCCTCCGTTACATCGATGACTTGAAGGCCAGCTGGATCTTCCCCATCGCCGGCCCGCCCTGCTTCCTGGACGATGAGTTGTTCCAGTTCAACGACATCTTCGGCGATGAGGGCAACATTTTCCCCGACCAGCAGGTCTTCCTCGACTTCCTGGCTGAGCAGGGATACACCAACGGGGTGGTGTTCCTTCCGGGGACCGAGGTTGAGATCACACCGGACAGCTGCAATGTGCTGAAGCAGCCAGTGGAGGACCCTCGCGCCTTCTTCAGCACTGAGGCCAAGACCGAGTACCTGCGTGAGTACGCTCGCCGCCAGCGCCCCGTGATCGAGGCGGCGAAGCGGAGCTGGTCGCACCCCGAGATCGACGTTTTTGCCGAGTTGAAGGCCCGACTGGAGCCGCTGTTGGCCGAGTCGGAGCACATCGCTAAGGGGATCGGCGGGCCGGTGCGGTTCGACCTGGTCCTCGACGCTCCGAACGGCTCCGGCGTCAATGGCTCTAAGGTGGCCGAGTCGAACGGCTCCACGGCGTCCGAGGCGAACGCCGAGGCCTCTGAGGTCGCGGGGGAGGAGCCGCAGGAGCAGGTGGAGAGCATCGTGATTGACTTCGTCAATCGCGAGGTACGCCCGTACGCCGGGGAGAAGGTTCGGTACCGCTTCCGGACCCGGAAGACTCTCGTCGAGCATCTGCTGGCGACGGGGGAGGTGGACTGGGTCAACAGCCTCTTCCTGTCCTGCCGGTTCTCCGCCGCCCGTATCGGGCAGTACAACGAGTACGTCTACACCTTCTTCAAGTGCCTGTCGCAGGAGCGTCTCAACTACGCCGAGGGTTGGTACGCGGAGCAGAAGCCGGACGCTGAGGACATCAAGCTAGGGGACTGGATCGTGCAGCGTCGCTGCCCGCACCTGAAGGCGGACCTGGCGCGTTTCGGCAAGATCGAGGATGGGGTCCTCACTTGCCAGATGCACGGCTGGAAGTTCGATCTGGCCACTGGCCGGTGCCTGACGAGTGTGGGGCACTCGCTGCGTGCCCGCCCCGCGGGGGCTCCGGTGGCTGAGGGGGCTGGTAGCTCAGCCGGTAGCTCAAACTGACACAGTCCATTCCTGCTGTTCCCATTCCTGCTGTTCCGGCCCGTCACTGGGGTTGTCCCGGCGACGGGCCGGAACGGTGATGGCCCCCGGTACACGTGGCGGCATGGTGGGCCGCTGAAGAGCACGGTGGTCGACGCTGCTTATCGAATGGTGGCCGGAGGGTCCAGGTGGAGTCGGCGGGCGAGTCGCGCCACCTCAGCTTCGAACATCGGTTCGATCTCGTCGAGTGCGAAATGCAGATGCCCGAAAACCTCGAGGGCGACCATGCCGTACAACCGGACCCAGCAGCTGAGGAACACATAAAGCGCCCCAGTCGGTAGAGGAGTGCCGGTCAGCTCCCGATAACGGTCGAGTTGGGCGAGTAACCCTGGCGGCAGCTCCTCCCGACTCGGAACCGGGAACGGTCGCCGCTGCCACAGCTCTACAAACAGGCGCGCGAACACGTCGCCGTACCGGGTGCCGGCCAGACAGTCGGGCTGGCGGGGATCGCGCCGGGTATTCGGGTGACCCAGACTCGGCAGCGGATTGGCGAATATCAGGGTGAACTCTGGCCGGTGTGTGATGGCCCACTCGCGGAACGCGCGAGTTACGGCATACAACCGCGCCCTGATATCCCCCTCTGGTTCGGCGTCTCGGGCCGCTTCCATGCTGTCGGTCATCTCATCAAGCAGATCCGCCACCAACTCGGTCACCAGTGCTTCCAGACTCGGGAAGTAGCGGTAGAGGGCCGGGGCCGTCATGCCCATCTCTCGGGCGATGGCGCGGAGGGAGATGGCGGCCGGACCATGGTCCACCAACCGTCGGCGCGCCGCCTGCTTGATCTCCGCGATCGTCGCGGCGCGCAGTCTTTCTCGCCGGCTGGGCGCCGTCATAGCACATCCTCCGTAACGCATGTTGACTCAGGTTGTTGGCGTAATCCATAGTTAACGCCTGTAACTTAAGTAAGTGGTGACTACAGCTTACGCGCATAACCTGACGAAGGAGCGGTAGCGATGTTCGCGTGGTGGGGGCGCGTCGTATATCGAATGCGATGGCTTGTCCTGGCCACGGTCGTCGGTCTCACCGTGATCGCCGGCGTATGGGGGGTCGGGGTCTTCGGCGCTTTGTCCGATGGCGGGTTCGAAGATCCCGACAGCGAGGCCGTCATAGCCGCCGAACGGATCGAGCAGGAGATCGGCGACCAGACTGTCGATCTGATCGCGTTGTATTCGAGTGAACAGCTCACCGTAGACGATCCTGCCTTCCAGGAGGAGGTCGAAGAGACTGTCGCCGCTGTCGCGCGTCGCCCGGAGGTCGAGGAGGTCATCACCTACTACCAGACCGGGGCGCCGACGATGGTTTCCGAGGATGGTCACGCCACCTATGTAGCCTTACGCGTCATCGATGACATCTCGCCCGAACAGATCGAACAATTACGGGATGCCCTGATCGCTCCCGACCTACGGACTCAGACCGGTGGCAGCGCCGCCATCTTCGAAGACATCTCCTCGGGGGTGTCCCGAGACATCGTCCGTGCGGAGATGATCGCTAACCCGATCTTGGCGGTACTGCTCATCGTGATCTTTGGCAGCCTGGTGGCGGCCACCACTCCTCTCGTGGTGGGGGCGGTAGCCATTTTGGGGGCGTTTGCCGTCGTCAGGCTGCTCACCATGGTGACTGATATCTCGGTTTTCGCCATCAACATCATCACCATCATGGGCGTGGGGCTAGCGATCGACTACGCCCTGTTCGTGGTGAGCAGGTTCCGGGAGGAACTGCGAAACGGGCAGCCTATTCCACAGGCGGTGGCCCGGACGATGGCGACGGCGGGCCGCACCGTGACCGTCTCTGGTATCACGCTGGCGCTTTCGCTGAGCGGATTGTTGATCTTTCCGCAGCCCTTCCTGCGCTCCATGGGGTTGGGCGGGATAGCCGCGGTGACGGTGGCGGTGCTGGCGACGCTCACTGGGCTTCCGGCTTTCCTGGCGCTACTCGGACACCGGGTGAACGCCCTGCGGCCCCCTATGCCGTGGCGGCGTCGCCGTTCCCCGTCCGATGAGAGAACAGAGCAAGAGGGGGCCTGGGGGCGTATCGCGCATAGCGTGATGCGGCGCCCGGTGTTCTACACGCTCGCTGTGGTGCTCGTCCTGGCCGTGTTTGCTCTGCCCTTCACACGGGTCCAGTTCGGCGGCGTGGACGAGCGGGTGCTCCCCGAGAACACGGAGAGCCGCGTGGTGAGCGAGGTGCTGGCGACTGGGTTCCCTGGGGGAGACATCGAGACGATCTCGGTTCTGGTCAGCGGGGCCTCCGCCGCCACAGCTGACGATTTCGCCGAGCAGGTCAGTGTTCTGGAAGGTGTCAGAAGCGCCCAGATCACCGCTTCCCGGGACGATTCTTTCTTGATCGAGGTGCGCTACGACGGCGAATCGATGTCCCAGGAAGCACGAGCGGCGGTCTCGGCCATTCGGGATCTGCCTGAGCCTGACGGAGCAGAGGTACTTGTCACGGGAAGCACCGCGTATCTGGTTGACCTGTTAGCTGGCCTGGAGGCCAACCTCCCCTGGATGGCGCTCATCGTCGTCGGGGTGACCTTCGTGCTGCTGTTCCTTGCCTTCGGCTCCGTGGTCCTCCCGATCAAGGCGATCCTCGCGAACATCCTGTCGATCGGTGCCTCGTTCGGGGCGGTGGTGGTGATCTTCCAGGACGGGCGCTTAGCTGAGGTGCTGGACTTCACTCCCACCGGCTACCTGGAGGCCACCCAGCCCATCCTGATGCTGGCGATTCTGTTCGGGCTGTCGATGGACTACGAGGTCTTCCTGCTCTCCCGGATCCGTGAGCAGTGGGAGATCACGGGGGACAACACAACCGCGGTCGTGACCGGCATCCAGCGCACGGGACGCATCATCACAGCAGCGGCCCTCCTGCTGTGTGTGGTGGTCGGAGCTTTCGCCACCTCCGGCATCACCTTCGTGAAGATGATCGGGGTGGGGATGCTCGTGGCGATCGTGATCGACGCCACTTTGGTGCGGCTGCTTCTGGTCCCCGCCGTTATGCGGTTGATGGGTAGCTACAACTGGTGGGCGCCGTCCTGGCTGCGGGGCGTCTACCGCCGCTACGGCATCCATGAATCCGACGCCGTCGTCCCGGTGGAGCGGTCCAGGGAGTTCGAGTCTGTGTAACCGGGGCCTACAGCTCCGTGTAACCGGGACCCCCACCGTCTCATACGGTGCCGGCTCCGTGGGGCGTGATCGGCCTCGAATGGCCGAGGACAGTGACCACGCCATGGGCACAGGCCGACCAGATCACAGATCAAGACGGCCTTGAGGGTCGAGGCGGCGTGAGCGACTCATCGCCTCTTCGGCGGCGGGACGCGCAGCCTCGGCCCAGGCCGGGACCAGGGTGAGTCGGGTACGACGCGCCAGCAGATCCTCAACATCGAGGGCTCCCTCCGCCAGGGCACCGAAGACAAACTCGACGCCCAGAGCGGGGACACCCTCCGCCACTGGTCGCAGCAGGTGCGGTTCGGCTTCCGCAAGCTGGAGCAGACTCACCGCTTCGGCTCCATATCGACGCACCAGACGTCGGGGCGCCCGCAGTGTCGCGAGTCGAGCCGGCGGAGCCGAGCCCACCAAAGGGAGGCGAGCGGTACGGCTGGGGGCGGCCGGCAACCGGTACCGCGATACGGCATGGTCCACCGCTTGGGCGCTCATTCGGCGGTAAGTGGTGAGTTTCCCGCCCACCACGGTGATTAGCCCGTTGCCGTCATCGATGATCTCGTGGCGTCGGGATAGATCGGACGTCAGACCGACTCCGTGCTCCAGTAGCGGCCGGAGCCCGGCGAAACTCCCCAGGATGGCGTCGGGGGTTATCGGCTCCTCCAGACACTGGCCGAGGACCTCCACCAGGAACCGCTGTTCTGCTGGGCTGACAGCGGGTTGGAGCTCCGCGATGTCCCCGCTGTGGGGGACCGGGGTATCGGTGACTCCGATGTAGACGGTGCCATCGTCTTGAGGGAGAGCGAAGACGAAGCGGTGCGGTTGCCCGGGGACGGGGACGGTTAAAGCCGCGCGAGGGTGCCCCAGAGCTTCGCTTGAGACCACAAGATGAACTCCTCTACTGGGACGGAGCCGAACCGCTGGCTCCAACCGGGAGGCCCACACACCAGTGGCGTTGACGACAGCCCGGCCACGAATGTCCAGGCGTTGACCGCTCAGTTCATCACGCACCACGGCTACTCGATCGACGACCTTCTCAACCGTGCACCGTGTGAGGATCCGCGCTCCGTAACTGGCCGCGGTTCTGGCCAGGCCAAGAACCAGGCGGGCGTCGTCAACCAATTGAGCGTCCCACGTCTCCACGGCGCCCTGGAGGCCGTAGGAGGTCAGGCGTGGCACGAGGAGCCGTGCCTCTGCGGGGGTGACACGACGGGGCGGAGGAAGCTGGGCTCGGCGGCTTCCCGCGACTCGACGCATCAGGTCGGCGGCCCACAGCCCGGCGAGTGGAAGCGCGGCTCCATGCACAGTGAAGCCCGGACCGTAGGGGGTCAGGAAGGGGAGGGGCTGAATCAGGTGCGGCGCGATGTGGGATAGCGCAAGGGCCCGCTCCCGGGCGGACTCGTAGGCAAGGCCGATCTCGCCGCGGGCCAGATAGCGCAAGCCGCCGTGCATCAGCTTGCTGGACATTCCGCTGGTCCCTGCGGCGAGATCCTTGCTTTCCAGGAGCACCACCGACAAGCCTCGGGTGACGGCGTCGAGGGCTACGCCGGCACCCACCACCCCGCCGCCCACCACGATGAGATCGACTGTGCCCACATCATCGAGCTCGGCCAGTTCTCGTTGCCGACGGGTGGCGTTGAGCCAGGTTCCGATCATGGTTACCGTCCAGTTAGGAATGTCCACAAATGACATGAGACGGAGCTAGATAACGATTGAGGAGATCAGCCAGCTCCGTCGCGATACGGGAAGGATCAGCCTCATTCGCGATGATCCGTGAAGAAAGGACGAAGGACTGGAGCGTCAGTTGCAGGACCTGTGCGGCGTAGGCCACGTCCAGCGGGCGGATTGAGCCATCGGCCTGCCCTGCGGTGAGCGTTCTGGTCAGGTACGCGCGTATGGCCAGTTGACTGGAGCCGGAGCGCTCCAACAGGTAGGGCAGGAGCAGCTCGGGGTCGACCTCCACCAGACGGAGAAACAGTGGGTCAGCCGCCAAACGTTGCACGCCGGTGATCGCTGCTGTGACGAGGCGTTCGCGGGCGGTGGGCAATGTCGCCACCGTGGCCTCAATCTCCCCCAGGAGCCGGTTCACCTCACGGGTGAGCAGGGCGACCAGGAGGCTCTGTACGTCCTGAAAACGGCGGTACAGCGTCATCCGGCTGACCCCGGCCCGTCTGGCCACATCGGTGGCGGTGGTCCGGCGTACACCCACCCGCAGGATCACCTCACGAGCGGCGTCGAGGATCGGGTCATCAGGAGTGGATGAGGCCGGGAGGGGAGCGACAGCCGGCTCTGCGTGGGACAGGGATACGGAGTGGTCGGTCGTCTCCGAACGGGTGTTACTAATTGACGTCACATGTCACACTGTATCTCGTGGAACGTTATCCGTATTGGTCCGGATGGCGCCATCCAAGCCAACGGCCTGCGTTGACGCCCCGTATGCGTGACTTGGTCATCGCGCGGTTTGGACGCACACCCGCGTCCGGTGTGGAGAAGAACGACCCCGACCGGCTCCAGATCCCCGACAGCGAGGTGCCACGTTCGCTGTTTCAAGCGCTGGCACGGTGCGTCGGGGAAAGGCGGGTGAGCACCGACCGGATGGATCGGATCCGCCATGCCGTTGGCCAGAGCTACCTAGACCTGATCAAACTTCGACGGGGCGAGCTGGAAACGGTGCCCGACGTGGTGGTCTACCCCGGCTCCCATGACGAGGTCGTCCATGTCCTCGCGGTGTGCGCGAAAGAAGAAGCCACCGTGATTCCCTTCGGAGGCGGCACCAGCGTGGTGGGCGGCGTCAACACTCGACCGGGGAAGCACCCCACGGTGGTACTCGACATGGCGCGTATGAATCGGCTGATCGCCGTCGATACGGTGTCATTGACGGCCACCCTGGGCGCTGGAATGCGCGGGCCGGAGGTCGCCGCCACACTCCTTCCCCATGGGCTGACCCTGGGGCATCTGCCTCAAAGCTTCGAGTTCTCCACCGTAGGGGGATGGGTCGCCACCCGCTCGGCAGGTCAGGCCTCGACTGGGTTTGGACGGGCTGATCAGCTGGTACGCGGGCTGCGGTGCGCCACCCCGATCGGGGAACTCCAACTGGGACGAGGTCCGTGGAGCGCGGCGGGTCCGCGCCTGCTGGATTTAATCGTCGGCTCTGAAGGGGCGTTCGGAGTAATCACCGAGGTGACCTTCGAGGTCTATCCCCTTCCGGAGCGGCAACGTTATGAGGCCTGGTCCTTTCCCAGCTTCGCCCAGGGAATCACCGCGTTACGGATGCTGATGCGGGAACTGGGGCCTGGAATGGCACCGGACGTGTGTCGCCTGTCCGATCCGGACGAGACAGCGATCACCCTGGCGCTGAGCCGGAACACATGGGCGACTCGGGTCGCACGGGCGTACCTGAACCTGCGTGGCCATGGCTCCAGTTGTGTGGCGATCCTCGGGTGGGAAGGCTCCGTCCACCAGATCATTTGGCGCCACCGGCATGCGATGGCGCTCCTGAGGAGGCATGGAGCAGTGCCGTTAGGGAGTGGCCCGGCTCGGTCGTGGCAGCGTCAGCGGTTCGTAGCCCCCGCACTCCGGGACACGCTTCTTGACCATGGGTTGTTGGTGGAAACCGTGGAGACGGCGGCGTACTGGTCGGATCTGCCGCGGGTATATGAAGCGGTCCGAGAAGCTGTGCTAGCCGAGTTGCGTCCCTGGCGGCCTCTCGTCCTTGCACATCTGTCCCACCTTTACCGCACCGGAGCGTCCCTGTACTTCACGATCCTGGCGCGCCGGGATGACGACGACCCGATCGGACAGTGGACCCGCGCCAAGCACGCCGTAAGTCAGGCGATCGCGGAACAGGGTGCGACCATCACCCACCATCACGGCATCGGCAGTGACCATGCCCCTTGGATGGAAGCGGAGGTGGGCCAGGTAGGCGTCACGGCGCTTCGTGCGCTCAAGGCCGCCGTGGATCCCGATCGCCTGCTCAACCCCGGTGTTCTCATCCCCGATGAAGCGGACGATGGTCAACAGACCACGGGGGAGACAGAGGATTGAGAAGGCGATCCGTGTGAGGACAGGCGCCGGTGGTCGATGCCGAAGGCGCAGCCGGTGACGCTGGAAATCCTGCCTTGGGGAACCCCTGCTTGGGGAGAGCGTCTGGATTATGGCGAGAAATCACAAGGCGCCATAGACCGCAAACCGCTACACACCGCAAGATGCGAAGAAGCGCATAGACGAAGAAGCGCATAGACAGGCGCCATAGTCACAGCAGGCACAGCACCATCGACACAGAGCGCGGCTCGACATCACCGCGACCACCGCTCGCTGAGCTCACCGACCCTTGACGCATGCATGAACCACGACGAGGGCATACGAGAACCACGGGGAGGGCATACGAGTACGGGCAGAGGTGTAGACACGGGCAGTGAAGGCCCCGCGGTCCGAGGCGTTGTCTGAGGGCGGCTAGGGTTCAATGGCGACGCTGACGACAACAGCCGTTACGGCGACACTGTCGTGTCCGCGTCGTCTTGTCCGAATTTGATCGCGGGGGGACGCATGGCCAGTCGGGGACGTCAGCTATGAGCGTGCGTGAAGTGGTCCTGCTCGGGTCGACCGGCTCCATTGGGCGACAGGCCATCGATGTCATCACCAGCAATCCGGACCGGTTCCGGGTGGTGGCGCTCGCGGGCGGCGGGAGCAGTGTGGAGCTGCTCGCCCGTCAAGCCCTCGAGCTGTCGGTGGAGGCTGTCGCGGTGGCCCGTGCCAGCGCCGCGCAGGATCTCCAGTTAGCCTTCTACGCGGAGGCGCAGCGGCGGGGCTACGCCACGGGTGAGTACCGAATCCCGAAGATTCTCGCCGGACCGGAGGCGGCCGCCGAGTTAGCGACCTGGCCTGCCGACATCGTCCTCAACGCCATCACCGGATCCATTGGCCTGGCGCCGACCCTGGCGGCACTCGAAGCCGGGCGTACCCTCGCCCTGGCCAACAAAGAATCGCTGGTGGCGGGTGGGCCGCTGGTCCGCCGAATCGCCAAGCCCGAGCAGATCGTGCCGGTCGACAGTGAGCACGGAGCGTTGGCGCAATGCCTGCGAGGCGGACGGGCCGAGGAGGTACGCCGGCTGATCGTGACCGCTAGCGGCGGGCCGTTCCGGGGACGGAGCCGGGCCGAATTGGCCGACGTCACTCCCGAGCAGGCGCTGGCCCATCCCACCTGGGACATGGGGCCTGTGGTCACCATCAACTCGGCCACCCTGGTGAACAAGGGCTTGGAGGTAATCGAAGCCCACGAACTGTTCGGTATCGGATACGAAGCGATCGAGGTCATGGTGCACCCACAGTCGGTGGTGCACTCCATGGTGGAATTCATCGACGGCTCCACGCTGGCTCAGTGCAGCCCGCCGGATATGCGGCTGCCCATCGCCCTCGCGCTCAGCTGGCCGGACCGGGTTCCTGACGCGGCCCCAGCGGTGGATTGGACCCAGGCACACCGGTGGGAGTTCTACCCGCTGGATGAGGAAGCCTTCCCCGCGGTGCGACTGGCCCGACAGGCCGGGATAGCAGGGCGCTGTCGACCGGCCATCTACAACGCCGCCAACGAAGAGTGCGTCGCGGCGTTCCGGAGTGGACGCCTTCCGTTCCTGGGGATCCTGGACACCGTCGCCCGGGTACTCGATGAAGCGCCGGATTTCGATGAGCCCGGTACCGTCGAAGAAGTCCTCGAGGCCGAGGCCTGGGCACGGACCCGAGCCGGTGAATTGGTGGCGGTCTACCAAAGGGACGGTTGATGGCGTACGCGCTAGGAGTGACGATCTTCGCCGTCGGCATCCTGGTTTCGGTGTGCCTTCACGAAGCCGGACACATGGGGACGGCCAAGGCGTTCGGCATGAAGGTCACACGGTATTTCGTGGGATTCGGGCCGACGCTGTGGTCCTTCCGGCGGGGTGAGACGGAGTACGGGGTAAAGGCCATCCCGGCCGGTGGGTTCGTCAAGATCATCGGGATGACTCCTTTAGAGGAGGAGGCGGAGGTCACCGATCCCGCGGATCGGCACCGGGTGTTCTGGCGTAAGCCACTGTGGCAGCGCACCGTCGTCCTCGCGGCTGGCTCCGCGACCCATCTGATACTGGCGTTCGTGATCTTGTGGGTGGTGGTCGTCTTCCTGGGCGTACCCGACCCCTCCAGAATCGGTTCGTCTCCTCCTGTCGTGGGCTACGTCGCGCCCTGTCAGGCCCTGGAATGGGAGTACGACGAGCGCACCGGAGCGCCCCGGGAGTGTGACCCGGAGCACGATCCTCCCAGCGCCGCCGCGCAGTTGGGGCTTCAACGGGGCGATGTGATCACCGGATTCGACGGGCAGCGTGTTGAGACTTTCGACGAACTGGTTGCCCTGGTGGAAGCCGCCGGTGGCAGGCGAGTCGAGGTGACCTATCAACGTGACGGCACCGAGTACGTCGGCGAGGTCGCCATTCCGCTGGTGGAGACTATCCGGGAGGATGTAGGACCGATTCCGGCGGACCAGGTCAACGAGTCGCACCTGGAGCGCGAGGGCAAACTCGGCATCACCGGGCGGGCGCCGATGGTGACGGTCGGCCCACTCGCCGGCATCACAGAGACCGCCTCCATGATCGGCGACATGGTGGTCCGGACGTTTCAGGCGTTGGCTGCCTTCCCACAGCGGGTCCCGGATTTGATCCAGGCCCTGGCGGGAGGCGAGCGTGATCCGGAGACACCGGTGAGCGTGGTGGGAGCCAGCAGGCTCGGGGGCGAGCTGGTCCAGTACGAGGAGTGGAGCAGCTTCCTGGTACTGCTGGCGGTTTTCAACCTGTTCGTCGGTATCTTCAATCTGCTTCCGCTGCTTCCGCTCGACGGCGGGCACATCGCCATCGCGTGGTTCGAACGGATTCGCAGCTGGGTGTACGCCCGACGCGGCCGGCCCGATCCGGGTCGGGTCGACTATATGAAACTGATGCCCATTACCTATGCGGTGATTATCATTTTCGGCGCATTCGCGCTTTTGACCATAGCGGCCGACATCATCAATCCAATCGAACTGTTCTCTCGGTGAGGCGACGACTACTGTGACCACAGTCCATTTGGGAATGCCCACTCCGCCGCCGCCCAAGCTCGCGGAGCGACGTAAGACGCGTCAGATCATGGTTGGCTCCGTGCCGGTGGGTGGCGGGGCTCCGGTGAGTGTGCAGTCCATGACCACCACACCAACCGCTGACGTCAACGCCACCCTTCAGCAGATCGCAGAGCTGACCGCCGCCGGGTGTCAGATCGTGCGGGTGGCGGTTCCGTCTCAGGACGACGCCGACGCCCTGCCGACGATTGCCAAGAAATCGCAGATCCCGGTGATCGCCGATATTCACTTCCAGCCGCGTTACGTATTCGCTGCGATTGATGCCGGGTGTGCGGCGGTTCGGGTTAATCCTGGCAATATTAAGAAGTTCGACGACAAGGTCGCTGAAATCGCTAAGGCGGCCAGTGACGCTGGGGTTCCTATCCGGATTGGTGTTAATGCCGGATCGCTGGATCCCCGCATTCTGTCCAAGTACGGCCGAGCCACCGCCGAGGCGCTGGTGGAGTCGGCGTTGTGGGAGTGCTCCCTGTTTGAGGAGCATGGCTTCACCGACATCAAGATCTCGGTGAAGCATCACGATCCCGTGGTCATGATCGCCGCGTACCGAATGCTGGCTGAGCGATGCGACTATCCGCTACACCTCGGGGTGACCGAGGCCGGGCCAGCCTTCCAGGGCACGATCAAGTCGGCAACGGCGTTCGGGGCGCTGCTATCTCAGGGGATCGGGGACACCATCCGGGTTTCGTTGTCGGCGCCTCCGGTGGAAGAGGTCAAGGTCGGTATCGCGATCCTGGAGGCGCTCGGGCTGCGCGAGCGGGGCTTGGAGATCGTCTCGTGCCCCTCGTGTGGGCGGGCTCAGGTGGATGTGTACAAGCTCGCCGAGGAGGTTAGCGCTGGTCTGCAAGGCTTGCCGGTGCCGCTGCGGGTAGCGGTGATGGGGTGCGTGGTCAACGGCCCCGGAGAGGCCCGGGAAGCCGATCTGGGCGTGGCCTCCGGCAACGGCAAGGGGCAGATTTTCGTCAAGGGCAAGGTGATCAAGACTGTCTCCGAGGACCAGATCGTGGAGACCCTCATCACCGAGGCGATTCGACTGGCCGAGGAGATGGGCGCTGAATTGCCCGAGGAACTGCGTGGCATGAGCCCTACCGTCGAGGTGCGGTGAGGCGTTCCCCTGAGGGTCCCCGCAGGGATCCGAAGGTGAGGGCGCCTCACATTTCGCGTTGGCGGCGAAAACCTGGCACGCTAGGGCAGTGAGTGAGAGGGCGCAGTGCTAACGGTGCCGTCACGCGTCCCGGTACGGCTGCTCGGCGAAGCGGACCGGCCGGAGGTGGAGCGATTGCTGGACCGGGCGCCGATCGCTGGTGCCCAAGTGGCCGAGCGGGTCGCGGTGGGCGGACTCAGCTGGTGGCGCTCCGGCGCGCGGATCTTCGGCTATGGGCCGCAGGGCAGGTTGGAGTCGGTGTGCTGGTTCGGCGCCAACCTCGTGCCTGTGCTGGCTGAACGGGACGCCGTGGCGGCGTTCGCTGAACTCGCTCTCCGTGAAGGACGCCGGTGTTCGTCCATCGTGGGACCGGCCTCGGCGGTGCTGGAACTGTGGTCGCGCCTGGAGTCGACCTGGGATCGGCCACGAGAGATACGCCCTAGGCAGCCGCTGTTGATGACCGACACCGCCCCGCCGATCGCCGGTGACTCCAGGGTCCGTCTGGTTCGGCCCCGGGAAGTCGACCTGATATTCCCGGCTGCGGTGGCGATGTACACCGAAGAGGTCGGAGTCTCCCCGATCACTGAGTCGGGCGGGAGGGCCTACCGGCAACGGATCGTGGATCTGATACGGGCGCGGCGGGCGTACGCCCTGATCGAGGACGGTGAGGTGATCTTCAAAGCCGAGCTGGCGATTGTGACTCGCCACACCGCGCAAATCCAAGGGGTCTGGGTGGCGCCCGCCTGGCGCGGGCGAGGGATCGGAACGGCGTGTATGGCGGCTGTGGTGCGTGACGCATTACACAGGGTAGCGCCGTGTGTCAGCCTGTATGTGAACGACTACAACCTGCCCGCTCGGGCGGTATATCGCCGCTGCGGCTTCCGGCAGGTAGGGACCTTCGCCACGGTGCTGTTCTGACAGAGTGTTCACCGTCCGCCGGGTCATCGACGGGCTCCCTGAACTTGCTGTTGTGTGGCAAACTATTTCCCTTTTGGGGTCAGTTCACGAGGGAGTCAGTCGCCGTCGGTGACGACTGGCTTAAGAGCGCTGTGCGTCCGATACGTTCCTTTATTAGGCTTCTCGGGATCCTTGGGGACGGGAGACACTGCCTTAGTGGAACATCCCACCTGTTGAACCTGTGTCTGAATCGGAATTCTCACGTGTGCTTCACATGTTTTCATGTCTGTACCGGTGACGATCGTTCGGCTACCGATCATAATCGGAACGATACGTTCGGTAGCTGAACGTCCTGCTGCAGGATCGACCGACCTAGCGAGGTGGGCGCCATGGGGAGGATCGTCAAGCAGGTCTCAGACAGTGTGACCAAGTACTACTGGTATCCAGGCGAGAAGACGGACTGGATACGCACCGCGATAGCGCTCGGTAGTGGAGCCGCGGTGGCCTTGGTCGTGGGCCTGCTGACTCGGAGCGGATTGTGGGCCGCAGTCCTGGGCACCTCCGTGACCGCAGCTGTCGCTGGAGTGCACCTTGGGAGGAAGGACACGATCGCGCTTCAGAACTTCCCCGACTTCATGGAGGCCCGTAGGGCCGCGGTCGCTGACACGGGCAAGCAGATGTGGCGCGCCCTGGTGAAGGGGTTCAGCATCGCTGCCGCTGCCGTGCTTGTGGTCAACATGCCCTCTGAAGGCTTCGTCTACGACTGGGTGCTGCCTGTCGTGCCGGCGATCGTCGGAACCCTGGCACACCAACTAGGCATGATCTACGAGCGGATGGCGCAGATGCCCAGCACTATGCCTGACGCTAAGGCTCGCACTCCCAAGGCTCGCCAGCTGGAGGTCGCTGGCAGCGCCAGCTCCTGAGCCCGTCTGAGCGCGAGCGGTCCGCGTGGCTGTCTGACCCTCGGACGATGGCGCCCCGCCGCTTTCTCGGTGCGTCCGGTGTGCTGCTTCGCGGCTCCGTCTCCGCTGTGACGCTCCACCACGTGGCCTCATGGCAGGTGTACGCACGCAACGGAGCCAGCCTGGGGGATGCCGTCTAAGGGAGAGGACGGCGGACAGGGCAGATCATGTCAGGCCATGTGCTGCCGCGGCGGCTGGACGGCGGCGTACACCGCTTTGTCTCCTGCTCAGCCGCCACACTGATCTCTGGGGTGGCGGCTGAGATAACCGTCCACTGTCGACACTCTGAACGGTGAAGGCATGGGCGGACGGCATCGGATGTGGGCACTCGACACTGACGCCGCTTGGCGTGGTGGAAGCAGCGTTCCAGACGGAGGGTGGCTCACTTCTATATATCGACCACAATCGATCTTCGTTGGCGTGTCGGACGGCTCCGTAGGCGCCAGACAACGCCCGAGGAGTGGTCGCCTCTGAGACGTGGTTAAACGACGGCGTAGCTCACATCTCCGGTCGGTACCGGAGGTGCTTCCCGGCGGATGCTCAACGGAGCATGCTGCCATCAAACACCATCACTGCGTCCCGGCGGCAGAGGCAGACAGGGCACCCCGCTGTAGCGATCCGGAGGGTATGACGTGGAGGTGGCTACGCTCACTGGTATGACTGTCCGCGCACCGCTACGTCCTGGAAAACTCTCCCCCCGACGGGAGGTCCCTCCGCACATCCCCCGGCCGGAGTATGTCGGTAAGCCGGCCCCTCGCCGTTTCACAGGCTCCGAGGTCAAAAGCTCAGAGATCATTGAACGGATGCGGATCGCCGGCAAAATCGCGGCGCAGGCTTTGGAGGTCACCGGGAAGCACGTGGCTCCAGGGGTGACCACGGATGAGTTGGACCGCATCGCCCACGAGTTCCTCTGCGATCACAACGCGTACCCGTCCACCCTGGGCTACCGCGGATTTCCCAAGTCCTGCTGTGTCTCTCTCAACGAGGTGATCTGCCACGGGATCCCGGATTCGACAGTGATTGAGGATGGTGACATCGTCAATATCGATATCACCGCCTACATTCACGGAGTCCACGGTGACACCAACGCTACGTTCCTGGCCGGGAACGTCAGTGAAGAGGCACGGCTGTTGGTGGAGCGGACCCGAGAGGCGACCATGCGGGGCATCCGCGCGGTGGCGCCGGGTAGGCCCCTCAACGCCATCGGACGTGTCATTGAGTCGTACGCCCGCCGCTTTGGTTACGGAGTGGTCCGTGACTTCACCGGACACGGAATCGGTGAGGTCTTTCATTCCGGTCTGTATGTGCCGCACTACGACCGGCCCGATCTGGACGTCATTATGGAGCCGGGAATGACTTTCACTATTGAGCCGATGATCACTCTCGGCACCCATGAGTACGAGATTTGGGACGACGGCTGGACCGTGGTCACCAAGGATCGTCGGTGGACCGCACAGTTTGAGCACACCGTGCTGGTGACCGAGACCGGCTACGAGATCCTCACCCTCCCGTGAGGAACGCGATGGAGGGAAGAGACGAGCGGCCAGCCGCCCTCGATCCGGAACATCACGCGGACGTGTCGGGCGGCTGGTTACGGCCGGCGGTCTTCGGCGCGATGGACGGGCTGGTGACCAACATTTCACTGATCGCCGGGGTAGGTGGCGGCGGCGCTTCCCGGCCGACCCTGATCCTGTCGGGGGTGGCCGGCATGGTGGCCGGCGCTATATCGATGGGGCTCGGTGAATATACCTCCGTGCGTACCCAGAACGAACAGATAGCCGCGGAGGTGGCCAAGGAACGTCGGGAGTTAGAACGGCACCCCGAGGTCGAAATCCAGGAGCTGGCGGGGCTGTGGGAACGCAGAGGGCTCTCTCCGGACCTGGCGCGTCAGGTGGCCGAGGCGGTAGCCCGCGATCCCGAGGAGGCGCTGCGGGTGCACGCCCGGGAGGAGTTAGGGATCGATCCCGACGACACGCCCAGCCCGTGGTGGGCCGCGTTCTCCTCGTTCCTGTGTTTCACGATCGGCGCGGTCATTCCATTACTGCCGTACCTGCTGGGTTTCAGTGAGTTATGGCTGGCCCTGGCGGTGGGAGGCATTGGACTGTTCACGGCGGGGGCGCTGGTGGCCCGCTGGACCCGACGCCATTGGTGGAGCAGCGGGCTGCGACAACTGATCCTGGGTGGGCTGGCCGCCGGCGCCACGTATCTGATCGGTCATCTCATCGGGGTAAACGGCATAGCGTGACCGCACGGAGCGGTGTGGTGGAGGGGCGACGGCCAAGAACAGGAATCACATCAGCAGTTCATCCACACTGCTGTCGACAGGTCGGCCGTGGCGCGCCAGCTCCGCGGCCTGTGCCTGCAACCGGGCTTTTACGTCCTCGATGTGGGCCCGCGTCAACCCGGTTCGGCGTACCGCGTCGACGGCGTTCTTGAAGTAGGTACGCGTCAACAGCCCATCCACCACCGCTGTGGCGATTCTGGCCTGACCGAGGACCAGGAGCGCTCCATCGGTGTCGTACCGCTCTGCTAGCCGATACGCCTGAGTGGCCAGCCGCCAGGCGTCGTACCACGCGTCGCGGGCCAACATCACAAACTCCCGACACCCCGCCTCCGCCAGGCGGGCCAGGTGGGTGTCGCGGAGTCGGTCGTGCCAGCCGTCAGGGTCGTACAACGGATAGCAGGCCAGGTACCGGTTCGCGGTCAATGGCCAGGAGGGGGACAGGGTACGCGCCCGCCGCAGGTATTCCTTCGCAGTGATGACGTCCATGTCGACAAGAACCCCGTCGATCCGACGCGTGGCGGGTCGGGGGCCGACAGCGGCTTGATAGGTCACCACAACCAGCCGGACGTCTCCGGCTCCGTCATCGTCGCCGTAACAGCTATGGAGTCCGATCGCGAGGACGGCAGTGGGCCAACGGCGCCGCACCACCTCAGCCACATATTCGGCGACCTGCTGACGGGGATCAGCAACGGAGGAAGCGGAGCCGGTCACGACGCCCATTGTGCGACAAGTCGCGCATGGGCTGCCCGTCTCCTGCTGCGGCTTCCTACCCGGCTGGGAATCGGCGTGGCCTCGAGGGATCACAGAGTCGATGACAGACGGTAACGGCATGATCGGCGAAAATCTGTGGGTGTGCCTACGAGCAGCTCGAAATGAGATATCGCTCTCAGTCCCTGGGGCGGTCGGCGTCGGCGGCGCCTTGAGCCCATTTATCCGTATCGCGGGTGGAGGTTGATCCGTGTCAGGCTGTGTGCCCTGCGATCACGCCCCGCTCAACACGATCCGCATGAGTCGTCGGAGCCAGAGCCTGACCGTGGCGGGTACCGGGGCGATCAGATCGGGCTTACGAAGCACCCCTTAATCGGGGTGTGTAAGGGGATGATCAGGGGTTTTCACCGAGGGCACGGGGCTGAAGCGCCGATAAGCTCGATGCTGTACCACCGAAGACCGGTCGTTAGGGAGAGGCGGAGATCATGAACAGACTGCCGTGGTGGCTGACCTGGCTCGTGCTGCCCGCGGTCGTGCTGGTGGTGGCCGGTTGGGTGGTGGTCCAGGTGCTCCAGGCCTTGCTGGGGTTGGCGTTTTACCTCATAGTCGGTGCCTTGGCGGTGGGTGGCGCCTGGATGCTCTACACCAAGTCCCGGCAGCGGCTGACCGGTCGGGGATCGCGTTCATCGCTTCCGCACTAGGACTCACCAGGACTGCGATTCGGGTGCGTCAGGTGAGGTGCGGCTGATGTGCGGCCCACCGGTCGCCGCGTCGGCCCCACCAGTGGGGACTTTTGATGGGATGCCCGAGCGGCACGTCAGGCCCAGTAGGCAACACCCGTTGGGCTACCCACCTACTCGATCTTGCCTGGGAAAGGCACCGTAGCGGGCCTACCAGCGGCCTGACGCCAGTGGCTGGCGCGTGTCGCACAGTCGATCAGGGCATCGAGGGCAAATTCCCGATCGCTGTCGACGGTGTCACTGAGTGCGGCGCGCCAAGCGGCGGCGGTCCGCTCCTCCAGTTCGATGGCCAGCTGGATAGCGCTGGCCCCGTCGGTGACCTCAGGCAGTTCGTATGTCGGTTCCGCCGGTGGCGGAGTCTGTCCCGCCGTCTCCAGACGGAGCAGAAGGGCGTCCCGTCGGTCTCGGTGCGCCTGTTCGGCCGCTACCCCCTCTGAACGGAGCGCGTTGGGCAGGTGAGCGCCCACCATGCCGTATCCGAAGATGGCCGCATGCTCTGCGGCGAGGACCGTACTCAGTCGCTCCTCGGCGGTCATGTCAACGCCTCCAGATGGGTCACTCGGCAGGCGGCGATTGAACCGAGCAGCGGGGCATAGACGCCTTCATCGGCCAGGCAGGCCGCGCGGGCCGCTCGTACCCCCTCCTCCTCCGCGGCACGGAGCTCTTGCAGCGCTGTGGCCGCGTCAGTGGGGGACGGAGCGAGGGTTTCCGACGTGCTTGGGGGTATTGAGGCACCGACCGACGAGCCGGAGGGCAGCACCACGGACGGAGCTACTCGCCGCAGCTCAGTCAGATGCGCGTGATGATTGGCCAGCAGAGGTTCCAGCCGCTGGGACAGGTCGGGGTGCGCAGACAGGACAGCGGTGTATTGCGTGACCAGCATGTCGGTGCCCAGCACGATCGGTTCCAGGGGATGTGGTGACTGAACGGTCGCCGATTCGTTCCCTTGGCAGGCGGTAACGCCGAGAACGAGCGCTCCGAGTCCGGCGCGTAACAGGGTCCGACGACGGGTGTGGAAAGTAAGACGGGGAGCGATGCGCCAGTCAGTCGTTGGTTCCATCACCATCTATTGATGTCTCCCCATAGGGCGCTGGTTGCCTTCGCCGGCACAGCACCTTACTGGGCGGATGGCGAAGGAGGACAACCAGGATCAACTCAACGGAGCCGAAGGCCAAGCGGGGGATCCACCGAACGGGAGCCGTATGGGGTAAGACATGAGAGAAAGCGAGCGGACACACGGTGATGTATGGAATCCCTGCGGCTCGCCCGCGTCCTGTCGTGGCCGTGGTGAGATTGCAGGTTACGCTCACGAAGTGACCACGGCGGTACCCGCGGCCGGGGTGACGTGACAACTACAGGAGGTAGCGGATCATGGCGCAGCGTGGTCGTGCTGGCGCTTCATCCGGTATGGCCGGCCAGCGGGAGCGCCTGCGCGGCGTAATTGAGCCCGTGGTCAATTCCTACGCATACGATCTGGAAGATCTCAAAGTCTCGCGCGTTGGCCGTCGTATCCGTCTTCAGGTTGTCATCGATGGCGATGACGGGGTGGATATGGAGGCCGTGGCGCGGGTGGCCCGGGGTGTCTCGACCGCGCTCGACGAGGAAGAGGAAACCGGGGCGCCGCTGTTCGCCGGGAATCCGTACGACCTGGAGGTCAGCTCTCCAGGGGTGGACCGTCCTCTTACCCAGCCTCGACACTGGCGGCGCAACGTGGGACGGCTGGTGCGGGTACGCGCGGCCGACACCACCGTGACCGGGCGCATCCTGGCGGCGTCGGACTCCGGCGTGGTGCTGGACGTGAACGGGCTAAAGCGTGAGGTGCCCTACTCCGAGCTGGGACCCGGCAAGATTCAGATCGAGTTCAGCAGGCCCGGAGCCGATGATGAAGAACCAGGCCAGGGCAAGGAGGAGGCATGAACATCGACTTGGCCGCCCTCCGCGCGCTTGAGCGCGAGCGCGACATCCCCTTCGACACGATTCTGTCGGCGATCGAGACCGCGCTGCTGACGGCGTACCGGCACACCGAGGGGGCCTACCCCCACGCTCGTGTGGAGATCGACCGGAAGAGCGGAGCCGCGGCGGTGTACGCCCAGGAGCTCGATGAAGAGGGCAATGTAGCGCGGGAGTGGGATGACACCCCGCATGACTTCGGGCGGATCGCCGCGATGACCGCCAAGCAAGTCATCCTGCAGCGGCTTCGGGAGGCGACCGACGAGGTCAACTACGGGGAGTACGCCGGTAAGGATGGTGATCTTGTCACGGGGACCATCCAGGCCCACGAGGCTCGGGCCGAGAAGGGCATTGTGGTGGTCGACCTGGGCAAGGTCGAAGGGCTGCTGCCCCCCTCTGAGCAGGTGCCGGGCGAGCTGTATGAGCACGGTCAGCGGATTCGCTGCATCGTGGTCCACGTGTCCAAGGGGTTCCGCGGTCCTCAGATCACGCTGTCGCGCTCCCATCCGAACCTGGTCCGGAAGCTGTTCGCCCTCGAGGTCCCGGAGATCGCCGACGGCACCGTAGAGATCGCGGCGATCGCCCGAGAGGCCGGACACCGTACCAAGATCGCTGTGCGTTCGAACGTTCCGGGTGTCAACCCCAAGGGCGCCTGCATCGGACCAATGGGAACCCGGGTGCGCGCGGTGATGAGCGAGCTCAACGGCGAGAAAATCGACATTGTCGACTGGTCGGACGACCCTGCCACATTCGTGGCTAACGCGTTGTCTCCCGCTAAGGCGTTGAGGGTGGAGGTCGTGGATCCGGTGGCGCGGATGGCGCGCGTGATCGTGCCTGACTTCCGACTCTCCCTCGCGATCGGCCGGGAGGGGCAGAACGCGCGACTGGCAGCTCGACTGACCGGTTGGCGTATAGACATCCGTTCAGATACCGACGAGACTGTCAGCCGTGCGGTGCCGGGGGAGGCTGGGGCAGCCAGTACCGGCGCCTAACCTACCGGTGTGGCGCGCATAGCGTGCCGTTCCGGCAGCCTGATACGACGGTCAAGGTCATCTGGCCATAAATTGGAATGGGATTCCATCCCGGTGACCGCCTCCCCGGGCCGGATTGGCGTGTCACCACCACTTTTTGACCTTGACCACTCACCGGCGACGTTCGGGGACCGCACACGAGAGGGTAAGCTTGACCGTGGCACGTCGTACGCCTCCGGTCCGCATGTGTGTGGGCTGCCGGAGACGTGCGCCCGCCTCCGATCTGCTGCGTGTCGTCGCGGTTGGGCACACTTTGGTGCCTGATCCCGATCGCACGCGGCCGGGGAGGGGTGCGAACCTACACCCTGATCCGGCCTGCCTCGCGCTGGCGGAGCGTCGTCGCGCCTTCGGGCGCGCTCTGCGCTTGACCGGTATCGAAGGTGCCAACCTTGATACCGGGGTGCTAGTCGACTATGTGCGACGGGGTCATGCGCGGCAACAGGCGGCGACGGTCGGAAACACCGATGATGTGGCTGGCAGGCCACATCCGGACCAGAACTAGGTAGGTCGACCGACATGAGCACACGATGAAGTCACTGCGATGAGCAGGCTTCTAGTGCACGAGTGAGGTCGTGCGGGTCACCTGCCCGCCGACCTCGGGATGAGGAGTGCAGTGGCAGGTAAGGCCCGCGTACATGAGCTTGCGAGAGAGCTCGGCGTCGAGAGCAAGGTCGTACTTTCCCGATTGAAAGAGCTGGGTGAGTTCGTCAAGTCCGCGTCGAGCACCGTCGAGGCTCCCGTCGCGCGCCGGCTGCGTGAGGTGTTCGCAGCCGAGCAACAACAGAAGGCGGCAGCGTCAGCTTCGGCGCCCGCTGACAAGGAGACGGCTTCCGGCAGCGGCGCTGGAGCGTCCGCGAAGAAGGCCGCTCAGCGTTCCACTGGTCCATCGCCGGCTGACATGAAGCCGATCCGGCCGACTAAGCCGGCGAGTGCGCATGACATTGAGGTAGCCGCCGCCGAGGCGCGGGCGGCGCAGTTGAAGAAGGACCAGGAGGAGGCGGTCAAGGCCGCACAGCAGCGGGAGCAGGCAGCCCCTCGCGTGCCGACGCCCGCAGAGGTCATGCCTAAGGCCCGCATGCCGCGCCCCGGGCAGATCGGACCCCGTCCTGGACCGCGTCCGACTCCGGGCCCCACGTCCGGTGGGAGCGCGGCTGGTGGCCCCCGTCCCGGACCGCGTCCAGGTCCACGGGCCGGTGGCAACAACCCCTTCGGGATTACGCCCGGAGGGAGCAGCCAGCGTCCAGCACCGGCCAAGGGGCCGCGTTCCACGCCGTCTCAGGCGGCGGGGCCGCGTCCTGCCCCACCGCCGGGAGGACCGCGTCCCACTCCAGCCCAGATGCCCCCTCGCCCCAGCCCGGCCATGATGCCGCCGCGCCCTGCTGGTGGTGGCGCTGCGACGGGCAGGCCTGGTGGGCGTCCTAGTGGCTCCGGCTCTGGCCGTTCAGGCGGAGGCGGTTTCCGTAGCGGTGGCGGCGGAGGCGGCTTCCGCGGTGGCGGCGGCGGTGGCTTCCGCGGCGGTGCGCCCGGCCCCAGTGTCGCCGCTGGCCGTGGACGTCCAGGGAGCGGCGGAGGCCGTGGTCGCGGTGGCGGCGCTGGTGGTGCCTTTGGCCGTCCCAGCGGTCGGCCGACCCGGGGACGCAAGTCCAAGAAGCAGCGCAGACAGGAATTCGACAACCTCTCCGCGCCGACGATGAGCTCGGGTGCCCCTCGGGGCAACGGGCAGGTCGTGCGGTTGCCGCGGGGAGCTTCCCTGTCCGACTTCGCTGAGAAGATCAACGCCAACCCCGGGTCGCTGGTCCAGGAGATGTTCAACCTGGGCGAGATGGTGACCGCCACGCAGTCCTGTACGGACGACACCCTGATGCTGCTGGGTGAGCACCTCGGGTACGACGTTCAGATCGTCAGCCCTGAGGACGAGGACCGTGAGCTGCTGGCGCGGTTCAACATCAACCTGGACGCCGAGGTACCGCGGGAGCGGCTGATCACACGGCCACCGGTGGTGACCGTGATGGGACACGTCGACCACGGTAAGACCAAGCTGCTTGACGCGGTGCGGTCTACCAATGTGGTAGAGGGTGAAGCGGGAGGCATCACCCAGCACATCGGTGCCTACCAGGTGCGGGTGCCGCACGAGGGTGAGGAGCGAGCCATCACCTTCATCGACACCCCGGGTCACGAGGCCTTCACGGCGATGCGGGCCCGCGGTGCCGAGGTCACCGACATCGTGATCCTGGTGGTGGCCGCCGATGACGGTGTGATGCCGCAGACGATCGAGGCGCTCAACCACGCCAAGGCGGCCAATGTCCCGATCGTGGTCGCCGTGAACAAGATCGATGTGCCCAACGCCAACCCGGCCAAGGTGCGTCAGCAGTTGACCGAGTACGGCTTGGTCGCCGAGGAGTACGGCGGCGACACCATGTTCGTCGATATCTCGGCCAAGGCTCGGATCAACATCGACGGTCTGCTGGAGGCCGTGCTGCTGACCGCCGACGCCACCTTGGAGCTCACCGCTCCGATCGACGGGCCGGTGCAGGGTAAGGCGATCGAGGCGCATCTGGACCGCGGTCGCGGCCCGGTCGCCACGGTGCTGGTTGAGCGGGGAACCCTCCGGGTCGGTGACTCGATCGTGGTGGGTGAGGCCTACGGGCGAGTCCGGGCCATGCTGGACGAGCACGGTAAGCCGGTGGCCGAGGCCGGACCGTCGCGACCGGTTCAGGTGCTGGGTCTGACCTCGGTGCCGGATGCGGGTGACACCGTGATCACTGTGCCGGAGGACCGGGTTGCGCGGCAGATCGCCGAGCAGCGCCAGGCCCGGGAGCGGGCTGCGGCCCAGGCGGCCAGCCGGGGTCGGGCGACGCTCGAAACCGTCCTGGAGCGGATCAAGGAGGGTGAGAAGGCCACCCTCACGCTCATCCTCAAGGGTGACGGCTCCGGTTCGGTGGAGGCTCTCGAGGATGCCCTCACCAAGATCGAGGTCTCGGATGAGGTACAGCTCAAGATCATCCACCGGGGTGTGGGTGCGATCACCGAGAGCGACGTTAACCTGGCGAGCACCTCGGACGCGATCATCATCGGTTTCAACGTGCGGCCGGAGGGCAAGGCCCGGGAGCTGGCGGAGCGGTTGAACGTCGAGATCCGCTACTACAGCGTCATCTACCAGGCGATCGAGGAGATCGAAGCGGCGCTCAAGGGCCTCCTCAAGCCGGAGTACGAGGAGGTGGCCCTGGGGACCGCCGAGATCCGCGAGATCTTCCGCTCCAGCCGGTACGGCAACATCGCGGGTTGTATGGTCACCTCTGGTGTCATCCGCCGTAACGCCCGTGCCCGCCTGATCCGGGACGGGGTGGTGGTCGCCGACAACCTGACCATCGGCTCGTTGCGGCGCTTCACCGAGGACGCCACCGAAGTCCGCGAAGGCTTCGAATGCGGTCTGACCCTGGGTGGCTACAACGACATCCAGATCGGTGACACGGTCGAGAACTTCGAGATGCGAGAGAAGCCGCGCGGGTAAGCCCTCGGCCTCAGGTCGAGTGACCAGCAGGCCGTGACGCGAGCAGCGGGGCGCTGGTGTGGGCGAAAAGACGCCCTACCAGCGCCCCTATCTGCTGTCGTGCCGCTGGCGACAGTCGGCTCAGGGCGGCCCCGCGTGGGACAAAGCTGAGGGACATCCCTTCAGCGCGTGGATTAGCGACGGGACAGGGTCCTGGATAATGCCGGAGAGGTCGTTGTTTTAGCAGAGGAAGCCATGTACACCGCGACCGTTGTCTTCGACCTGAAGCTACCTGAGGTTTCTCGTTCGTTGAAGGCGAAGCGTTCCTACGTACGTCCTCTGATAGCTGCGCTTCGAAAGCTGGATGTCTCGGTCGCGGAGGTGGGCTTCCTCGACCGCTACGGGCGTACCGAAATCGGTGTGGCGGTGGTATCGGCTGAGCTACGCCACGCTCATGAAGTCCTTGACAACTGTGAACGGACGGTCTTTGCGCGCCCCGAGTACGAAGTACTCAGTGTCCGTCGGCGGATCTACAGCGAACACGACGATTGAGACTTGCCCAGGTTTTCAACGGGCCTTTCACGTACGCCACGTCGTTGGGCCCTATTCAGAGCCTGTCCCGTCAGCGTGAAAGCCGGCCACGGGACAAGGCTCTGAATAAGGAACCTCAGTTCAGATTGAAGCGCCCGTTCTTGACGTCGGCCAGAAAGAGCGACCAGATCTCGTGACTGAAGAACAAGGCCGGGCCATGAGGATGCTTGCTGTCGCGTACCGCGATCTTCGTGGGTAGATACGCGACCTCTACACAGTTACCGTCGTGGCCGCTCCGGCTGCTCTTGCGCCACAGAAGCGGCGTATCACTGACGTGAGTTATCACGTGATACCCCCCTTTACTGCTTTTCGGTAAGCGTGGTAAGGAAGGTGACCGAGTCTTCCGGTGGAAGCGCCGCTGCACGCAGCTTCTCGAACACCAACCTGTACCGTGAAACATCTTCTTCGTCGCCGAAGTGAAGATCGCTTGTGACGGTCTCCAAGGCGACGATCTCCGGATCTGCGGGATCAGCGAACCGGTATACCGAGAACGAGTTCACTGGGATATAGAAATTCTCTATCGCGGCGTGGAGAGGGAGGACTCGCACCGTCACATTCGGCCGCTCTGACATTTTAATCAGATGGCGGATTTGATCCGTCATCACATCGGGTGGTGCGGCCGGGCGGCGTAGCACGCTTTCGCAGATGATGGCTTCGTACGCGGGTGGCTCGTCCCGTAGCAGGATCTCTTGGCGGGCACGGCGAACCGCTACCGCGGTTTCGGGATTCAAATCTGAGGGGGCCAGTATCCGGCCGGATCGGATCCTGACGCCGGCGTACTCGTGGGTCTGCAGAAGCCCAGGGACCAGCGTCTGTTGGTACTCCCGGATCTCGATCGCGCCGATCTCCAGTTCGGCGTACCCACGCTCCCGTTGAGAGATGCTGTCACCGTACGCGCGCCACCAGCCTCGAGTGTTCGCCGCGTCACGAGCAACAGCGATCAGCGTCTCCCATTGCGGGCCGCTGACCCCAAGAACATCCAATAGATCCATGACATCGCCCACGTCGGGGCGAACCCGCGCATTCTCAATCCGGCTTAGTTTCGACGGTGACCAGCCCAGTTGGCTGGCCAGTTGATCGCCGGTGAGGCCGGCGGCTTCCCGTAGTCGACGTAGCTCCGCGCCGAGTCGACGCCGCCGCACGATTGGGCTGTGTCCTAATGACATGGCCGTCGCCTTAAGAACCGGGCCGCTCGCGCCGTAAACCACCGTGTGGATCATGCGTCAGGCTGGATTGCGCCGTGACCGCGTTCATATCTCCCTCAAATCACCGAATCATGGCCGAGGACCAGCTTCATACCTACCAGTCCTATAGATGCGTCAGCTTCATCCATGTCAGCTTCGTGTCGTCCATGTCGGCTTGCATCTTACGGTGGCGGCAAGCGAGGACTAGAAACGGACGGTCCTGCTTGAGAGGCATGTCGGATCTGTTCCTGCCATCGCGACAGCCGTCACAACAGTGAGGGACGTCCGTTCATCGGGGTCGGGGACGTGGCCAGGCTGGACTGAGTGGGTAATGTCGGCAGGGACAGTGAACTGAGGAGGAGATTATGACGGACCCGGCCCGGGTACGCCGCTTCGCCGAGCGAATCCGGGAGTTGGTGGCGTCAGCGCTGCGTAAGCAGGTCAAGGACCCCCGGTTGGGCATGGTGACCATCACCGACACGAGGCTGACCGCTGACCTGCGAGAGGCCACCGTCTACTACACCGTTTACGGGGATCCCGCGGAGCGTGCCGCTACCGCCGCGGCGCTGGAAAGCGCTAAGGGGCTGCTGCGCAGCATCGTGGGTAGACGGCTCGGTCTGCGTTTTGCGCCGACGCTCACATTCGTTCTCGATCAGGTACCGGAGCACGCCGAACGCATCGAGGAATTGATCGCTGCGGCTCGGGACGCCGATGCCGCGGTGCAGCGAATCGCGGCGCGGGCCAACTACGCAGGAGACCCGCAGCCGTACCGTACTGAGGAAACTATCGATAGCGATAGCGGTTTAGGCGGGGAGGAGAGGTGACGGTCGCCCGGGCGTCCACCGTGGAGATTCAGCCTCCCCAGGAGGAGGACTGGGCACGTGCGCTTTCTGCGATCACGTCTGCACAACGGATCGTGCTCGCCTGCCATGTCAATCCTGACGGGGACGCCCTGGGCAGCATGCTGGCGGCGGCATTGGGCTTGCGCCGGTACGGGGCACAGGTACAGGCCACGTTCCCCAGCCCGTTCCAATTACCCAAGATGTTCATGACGCTTCCCGGCCTTGATCTGCTGGAGCCGCCGGGCAAGGTCGACCCCGAACCTGAGGTGCTGTTGTGTTTCGACGCGGCCAGCGCCGAACGGCTGGGGGACCTGACTGATCGGATGGCGCGGGCCCGTGAAGTGGTAGTGATCGATCACCACGCGTCCAACACGGGCTTCGGCACCATCCACCTGGTGGACCCACGGGCCGCCGCCACCGCGGTCGTCGTGGACGAGCTGCTCCAGAGGCTGGGGGTGCCGTTGGACACAGCGATAGCCGAGTGTCTGTATGTGGCGCTGTCCACCGACACCGGCTCATTCAAGTATCAGGCGACCTCACCTCGGGAACATTTGCTGGCTGCCCGGTTGCTGGAGACCGGCATTCGTCAGGATGAGATCTGCCGTCGCCTATTCGACTCACGACCGTACGGGGCGCTCAAACTCCTCGGAGAGATGTTGGATCGCGCGGTCCTGGAGCCCGACAGCGCACAGGGCGTCGGCCTGGTGTGGACATACGCGACCCAGGATGATCTTTCACGCCACCAACTGCCTCCGTACGTCCTGGAAAGCATGATCGACGTTCTGCGGACGACCGAAGAGGCCGATGTGGCCTGCGTCCTCAAGGAGGTCACTCCCGGGGAGTGGGCGGTGTCCTTGCGGAGTAAGGGCGCCGTGAATGTGGCGCGTACCGCAATTCAGCTCGGCGGTGGGGGACATCGGTACGCGGCGGGGTTCACCGGACGGGGAGAGCTGGCCGAGATCGTCACGGCGATCCGTAACGGGCTGGTGCCTCAGCAAGCGACGCGGGAGAAAGCAGGCGCCGCTGCGGCGGCTTCGTGCTCGACTGATGCTGCCGGTTCGGCTGAGGGGGCCCCTTCGACTGATGCGGCCGCCTCCTCGGCCGCCAGTGATATGGAGGAGTAGCCGGCGAGCTGACCGGTGGTGAGCGGCACGGTGGCAGACGGAGGGAGCGCTGAGGGTGGGCGGGGCACGGCGCCCGGCGTGACGGGACCTTCGTCAAGCGCGGAGTCTGTGGGCCTGCGGGCATGGCGGATTCGCCTGGCCGTGTCGATGGTGGCGATGTCGGCGGTCGCGGGACAACTGCCGTCATTCTCAGCCGCTGCCACCCTGTGGGTGCTGCTCAGCGGGGCGCTCCTGCTGGGGTACGGGGCGTTCATCGCCCGACGGACTGAATATGGCGCGCTTCAGGCGCCGTCAGCTTCAGCGATATCGCGTCGGGCTCGTCGCTGGCCCGGGCGGCGCGCCTTGTGGTGGCTGGTGCCAGGAGCGCTGTTCGGGGCGGCCGAGGTAGGGGGCCTGATCGGCGGGTCCACACACGCGTACCCAACGTTGTCGACGTTGGCGGATCCACCCCTGGAGCACTATCCGGTGCGGGCCGTCGCGTTTTGCGGGTGGCTCTTGGTCTTTTGGGCATTGATCCGGGCCAAGCGGTGATGGGGCGATGAGCAGAGTGATCATCCTGGCCGGTTTCGGACTGGCGTTGATCACAGCGGTGGCGCTGGAACTGATCGCGCGGCGGGACGGAGCACGAGTCCCGACTTTGGGACAGCTGTGCGCCGCCGCAGTACAGGTGCGGGTGGGACGTTTTCCGCTCGGCCAGGTGATCTTGATGGGCCTGTGGTGGTGGGTCGGTTGGCATTTCTTCGCCCGGTGATATGTGCGCCTGACACAGGCGCGTCCCGTTATATGGGAAAGGTGGGGCGCATCATAGCCCTGGCATTACCTTTGATATCGATGCGCACCGGACGAATCCTTCGCTGCCGCGACGGGGCCTGATCGACACAGCCGGCTCCCCGTCGCGGGATTCGACGTGCCGGCTGTCAAGCCGTCTCGAGCGAGGGGATAAGCGTCCAGGTGATCGCCAGTGTGGTCTGGCCCCACTCCGGTTGTCGGTAGGCCGGATGTGCGGGCGTCAATCATGCGGGTGGTGACCCCTCGTCGTAAGGAAGCGACGTGGGCGGACAGGGCAGTGCCAGGCGCCTGATCACCTCGTTGTGATCACCTCGCGAAGAGGCGCGGTACGCGCTGACTGACGCGTGCTGACTGAAGAGTTTTATCTGGGCTTTTCCAGTTCCGGCCTATGGCGGGACAAAACCCTGGATAACGCTCGTATTGATCGACGTCTTGGGATCACCGCTGATCCCGGGATTCCCCACCAACCCGGACATCTCTGATCTGTCGCTCCGTTGACGAATGACGGCCAATCGCGGGGGCGGCAGCAGACCGACACCGGAGGACGATCTCCATGCGAAAAAGGCGGAAGCGCGCCGAGCAGGCTAAGCAACAGACCGATGAGGTGCGTCGACAGGCTGCCCAAGCGCTCCAGCAAGCGCTGGAACGGCGGGGCTGACGCTCCAGGCGTCCCCGAAGACGTTCCAGAGTAGGGCGGGCCCGACGCTGGAGCGGGCAGCTGTTCACCCGTGGGTGCGTAACCCATAGGTGAGGTCCACAGGCGAGGCCTGCGGAAGCCAGCAAGGCAAAAGCGAGGTCGAGGTAAAAGAAACAGAGCCGGGGGCCGGTGGGTACCCCGGCTCACTTCGTGCTTTGCTGATCCGCTCCGTACCTACCTGATCCGACGCGGTATCTGATCGCTGATGACGGCATCGATGTGTAAGTGATCATAAATATTGAGGTCGTTACATGCCGCATGCCACCATGACCTCCATGACCACAGCGGTCGCCCCGGTCCGTCGGATTATCGCGCTGGCTCTACCGGCCTTGATCGTGCTGGCTGCCGAGCCGCTGTACGTCTTGGTGGACACCGCTGTCGTAGGGAACCTGGGCCGGGTGGAGTTGGCCGGGCTGGCCCTCGGGGGTGGAGTGCTCTCGCTAGTAGCGCTGCTCGGGAACTTTCTGGCCTATGGCACCACGGGGCGCGCGTCCCGTCTCTACGGCGCTGGGCAACGGAGCGACGCCGTCGTCGAAGGAGTGCAAGCATCCTGGTTGGCACTGGTGCTCGGCCTGGCGTTCATCGTCATCATTCAGGTCACCGCGGAGCCGGTGACCAGTCTGCTCGCCGGTGGAGACGCGGACGCCGGGCATGAGGCAGAGAAGGTGACGGCCAATGCGTGCCTGTGGCTGCGGATCGCGGCGCTCGGTGCTCCAGGCATTCTGCTGACTCTGGCGGGCAACGGGTGGATGCGGGGCGTGCAGGATACGCGGCGGCCGCTGCGATACGTCTTAGGTGCCAACCTGCTCTCTGCGCTCTTGGCTCCAGTCCTGGTGTACCCGGTGGGAATGGGGCTTGCCGGCTCTGCGGTCGCCAACGTGATCGCCCAATGGGTCTGCGCCGCCCTCTTTTTACGCGCTCTGGTGGCTGAGCGAGTCGGGTGGCGTCCACAGCCTGCCCTGTTGCTCGGTCAGCTGTCCATGGGACGGGACCTCATTCTTCGTACGCTATCGATACATATCTGCTTCTTGTCGGCGGCCGCCGTGGCCGCCCGGATCTCCGCGGCCGCTTTGGGAGGCCACCAGATCGTGCTGCAACTGTGGATGTTCAGCTCCTTGGTGCTGGATGCCGTGGCGGTCGCGGCGCAGTCATTGGTAGGGGCGGATCTGGGGGCCGGGCGTACCGATATCGCCCAACTCACGGCGCGTCGAGTAGCGATCACCGGTGGAGTCTGTGGTGCCCTGTTAGCGGTGGTGGTCGCCGCCGGATCAGCGGTGATTCCAGAGCTGTTTACCTCCGACCCCATGGTGGTGGAGCAAGCGATGGTGGCGTGGCCCTGGTTCGTCGGGATGCTGCCGGTGGCCGGGGTGGTGTTCGCATTGGACGGTGTGCTCATCGGGGCCGGTGACGTGCGTTACATGCGGAATATCACGCTGCTGTCCACCCTGGGGGGGTTCCTGCCCATGGTCTGGCTGGCGTACGCGCTACAGCTCGGCCTGGGGGGTATCTGGGGAGGTCTGGCCCTATTCATACTGATACGGCTAGGAGCCATGCTGGCACGGTTGGTCAGCGGCCAGTGGGCGGTGCCTGGGGCTACCCGGTCACCTCGGTGACGACCGTGCCTGCCGTCACGCCGGCGCTGATAGGGCGATCGGATGATCGGAGGAGTCGGACCGATCGGTCCGACAAGGCTGGGAATGGAGCTACGGATGATCCACAGTGGATCGCGGAACCGGACAGTGACACCCCGGCCCCACCGTCTCGGTCCGACGACGTGTCTGTCAGGCTTGCGGACTGTGGAGCCGACTGGGATAACGGTGGTCGACAAGCCCGCCGGAATGACCTCGCACGACGTTGTGGCGAGAATGCGGCGGATCGCGGGGATCCGTCGGGTCGGGCACGGTGGCACGCTCGATCCGATGGCGACCGGGGTGTTGGTTCTCGCCCTCGGGCGTGCCACCCGCTTACTGACCTACGTGGCAGGTACCGACAAGGCATACCAAGCCACGATCCGGCTGGGGCAGGCGACGGTGACCGACGACGCCGAAGGCGAAGTGATCTCCAGTGCGGACGCCAGCTTTGTTACCGCTGAGATGGTGCAAAGCGAATTGGCGGCGCTAACCGGTGAGATCGACCAGGTACCCAGCGCGGTGAGCGCCGTGAAAGTGGCTGGACGGCGCGCGTACGCCAGGGTCAGAAGCGGAGAGCAGGTGGAACTGGCCGCCCGACGGGTCACCGTTCACCGCTTCGAGCTTCGAGACCTACGCCACCCGGCTTCCGGTCTGGTCGACTGTGATGTGGAAGTGGAGTGCTCCTCAGGCACGTACGTCCGGGCGCTGGCCCGTGATCTCGGAGCGGCGCTGGGAGTGGGGGGACACCTCACCGCACTTCGGCGTACGCGGGTGGGGAGCTTCACACTCGACGACGCGGTCACACTTCAGGAACTGCAGAATCGGGAAGACCCGGTCGTGCTCCCCTTGGCGCAGACGGTCCGCCGGTGCTTCCCGACCCGCTCCGTTGACCATCAGGACGCCGTGGCTTTGGCCTACGGTAAGCCGCTGTCCGCGGTGGGGATCGCCGGCGCGTACGCGGTCTTCAGTCCTGAAGGCGAGGTCATCGGAATCGTCCGTGAACAACAAGGGCTGGCGCGACCTGAGGTCGTACTGGCCCCTGCAGGGGGCGGGAAGTAGGCCTCGGGACGCGACGCAGCCAGGACGGGGCCGGTTCGGTGAGTGACAGCGGGCGCGGAAGTGACGGTTCCGGCACGGACAGGAGGACGACGTGGAGCGATGGCGCGGACTGGAGGCGGCACCCGCGGACTGGGGGCGCTCCGTGGTCACGATCGGTGTCTTCGACGGCGTGCACCGTGGCCACCAGCAGATCATCGGATACACGGTGAAACAGGCACGGGAACGCGGTCTCGCCTCGGTGGTGGTGACCTTCGATCCGCACCCCTCCGAAGTGGTACGGCCCGGTAGCCATCCAGCGATCCTCACTGAGCCTGCGCGTAAGGCCGAGCTCATTGAGGAGCTTGGAGTGGACGTACTGTGTGTGCTTCCTTTCACCGTTGAGTTCAGCCGGCTGTCGCCGGAGAGCTTCGTCCATGACGTGCTGGTGGAGCGGCTGCACGCCGCGCACGTTGTGGTGGGGGAGAACTTCCGCTTCGGACACCGGGCCAGTGGGGATGTGAAGCTTCTGGAGCGGTTGGGGCGGACGTTCGGCTTCAGCGTGTCTGAGGCACCGTTGGTCACGGAGGACGACACGGTCTTCAGCTCCACGTACATCCGGTCCTGTGTCCATGCCGGCGAGGTGTCGCGGGCAGCGGCCGCGCTGGGCAGGCCGCACCGGGTGGAGGGGGTGGTGATCCGCGGCGACCGTCGGGGCCGGCTGTTGGGGTACCCCACCGCCAACCTGCTCTGCCATGAGTACGCGGCGATCCCGGCCGATGGGGTCTATGCCGGATGGTTCATCCGCGAAAACAGCCGTCCGCTGCCGGTGGCCGCCAGCATCGGCACCAACCCCACCTTCGCGGGGATCGAGCGGCGGGTGGAGGGGCACATACTGGACTTTGACGACGATTTGTACGGCGAGCGAGTGGCGATCGAATTCGTGGAGCGGCTCCGGGAGCAACGGACCTACGACACGGTGGAGGCCTTGGTCCGTCAGATCGGGAAGGACGTGGAGCAGACCCGACAGATTCTGCGTATAGACGCATAGAGGTCTGAGATTCGACGCATAGAGACGCATAGAGACCTGAGAATCCCGCCGTGGTCTACCCGACGGTGGTGACGTGTCGGATCGATAACACGGTTACGCCTCAAGGCAGGCGGAGCAGTAACCACGCCCCGACACAGCGCGACGTCTAACCGTTGGTTGTGCTGATAGTCTGAGGGGAACGCCGAGCAATCGGTGCGGTCCCGCCTGCCTGCCCGGCGCCGTGGGCGGGGGCCGACCGTTCCATCGACTGTTAAGGGAGATCATGGCGCTCGATTCCGCCACCAAACAAAAGATCATCCACGAATACGCGACCACCGAAGGGGACACCGGCTCGCCTGAGGTTCAGGTCGCCATCCTGACGCACCGCATCAGGGAGCTCACCGAGCACCTGAAGGTGCACAAGCACGACCACCACAGCCGTCGTGGTCTGCTGTTGCTGGTGGGACGCCGTCGGCGTCTTCTCCAGTACCTGCAGAAGAAGGACATCGAACGCTACCGGACGCTCATCGAGCGGCTGGGCCTGCGTCGATGACATGACACGCGGGGTGAGTCCCGGTCGCCCCAGGGCGACATGTTCGCTTACCGACGTCTGAATCGGGGTATACCGGGACTCACCAGACCGCGACCGACCACGGCCGTGCGGTGTCGATCGCGCGGCCGATCCGTACGCCAGCTATGGCGGAGCGGCAGGGGAGCAGGTCGGCGAACCGGTCCTCGGTAGTGGCTTTCGGGATGAGTCAGGACCGACGACCCGAGAGCTTCGATCGAAGACCGGCCGCGGACAGCTCCCCGCACGACCCCGGCACCCGCCGGCGTACCTGATCGTGAAGGAGCACTGTCCACATGACCGAAACGATGGAACCCGGGATCGCCGAAGACAGCCCGTTGGGGACCCATTCCGCGAGCGCCGTCATCGACAACGGTGACCTCGGCACCCGGACCGTTACGTTCTACACCGGCCGGTTGGCGCGGCAGGCGGCGGGAAGCGCCGTCGCGCGACTGGCCGACACCGTGGTGTTGTCGGCCACGACATATAGCCGCCACCCCAAGGATCAGTTCGATTTCTTCCCGTTGACGGTTGACGTCGAGGAACGGATGTACGCGGCGGGCCGGATCCCCGGCTCGTTCTTCCGTCGGGAAGGGCGTCCCAGCGAGGAAGCCATCCTCACCTGTCGGCTCATCGACCGGCCGCTGCGGCCCAGCTTCGCCAAAGGGCTGCGGAACGAGGTCCAGATCGTCGAGACGGTTCTGGCGCTGGACCCCTCGCATCCCTACGACGTGCTGGCCATCAACGCCGCCTCCATGTCCACCAAGCTGGCGGGTCTGCCCTTCTCCGGCCCGATCGGCGCTACCCGTATCGCCCATGTCGACGGGCGTTGGGTGGCGTTCCCGACCTATGAGGAGCTGGGACGGGCCACCTTCGACATGGTGGTGGCCGGCCGGGTGATTGGCGAGGGCGACAGCACTGACGTCGCCATCATGATGGTGGAGGCCGAGGCGACCGAACACACCCTCGACCTGATCAAAGCCGGCGCCACTCCGCCGACTGAGGAGATCGTGGCCAGCGGTCTGGAGGCGGCTAAGCCCCACATCGCTGAACTGTGCCGGGCTCAGGCCGAGCTGGCGGCGGTGGCGGCGAAGCCGGTCGCCGAATTCCCGCTCTACTTGGACTACACCGACGACGTCTACGCCGCGGTGGAGGAGATCGCCTCCGCTGATCTCGCCGAGGCGCTGCGGATCGCTGGCAAGCAGGACCGTGAAGCCGCGATCGACCGGATCCGCGACCTCGTCTTTGAGCGGCTGGCGCAAAGCGGAGAGTACGAAGGGCGTGAGAAGGAGATCGGGGCCGCGCTCCGTGCGTTGACCAGGAAGCTGGTCCGTGCTCAGGTGCTCCGTGACAAGATCCGCATCGACGGTCGTGGTCCTCGCGACATTCGGCCGCTGACGGCCGAGGTCAACGTGCTGCCCCGGGTGCACGGTTCGGCGCTGTTTGAGCGTGGTGAGACCCAGATTCTGGGGGTCACCACCCTCAACATGCTGCGCCTGGAGCAGACACTGGACACCCTGTCGCCGCAGAAGACCAAGCGGTACATGCACAACTACAACTTCCCGCCGTACTCCACCGGTGAGACCGGGCGGGTCGGCTCGCCCAAGCGGCGGGAGATCGGTCACGGTGCGCTGGCCGAGCGTGCCTTGATCCCGGTACTGCCCAAGCGGGAGGAGTTCCCCTACGCGATCCGGCAGGTCTCCGAGGCCATCGGCTCTAACGGTTCGACCTCGATGGGTTCGGTGTGCGCCAGCACCATGAGCCTGATGTCGGCCGGTGTGCCGCTCGCCGCGCCGGTGGCGGGTATCGCCATGGGGCTGATCTCCGACGAGGTCGACGGTAAGCGGACCTATGTGACGCTGACCGACATCCTGGGCGCCGAAGACGCCTACGGTGACATGGACTTCAAAGTCGCCGGTACCCGGGACTTCATCACGGCGCTGCAGCTGGACACCAAGCTGGATGGCATCCCCTCCGAGGTGCTGGCTTCCGCGCTCGAGCAGGCACGGGAAGCGCGCCTGACGATCCTGGATGTGATGGCCGAGGCGATCCCCGCCCCTGCCGAGATGTCGCCGTACGCGCCTCGGGTGGTGACCGTGGCGATTCCGGTCGACAAGATCGGAATGGTGATCGGTCCGAAGGGGCAGACGATCAACGCCATCCAGGACGAGACCGGTGCCGACATCACCATCGAGGACGATGGCACGATCTACATCGGATCGACGGACGGGCCGTCAGCGCAGGCGGCGGTGGACCGGATCAACGCCATCGCAAACCCGCAGCTGCCTAAGGTGGGTGACCGGTTCCTGGGGACCGTGGTGAAGACAACCGCCTTCGGCGCGTTTGTCTCGCTGTTGCCCGGCCGGGACGGTCTGCTCCACATCTCCAAGATCGGTGATGGGAAGCGGATCGAGCGGGTAGAGGACTTCCTCAACGTGGGTGACAAGGTGGAGGTCCAGATCGCCGATATCGACAACCGAGGCAAGATCTATCTGGACAAAGCGCACGTTGAGAAAGAAGAGGCGCCGGCCCCGGCGGGAGCTCAGGCGCCACAACGCTCCGCGCAGGCTGAACAGCAGGCCGGACGGAGCGCGAGCGACCGGGATCGCAGCAGCGGCCCGCGTCGGGAACGGGGGGAGAGCAGCGAAGGTGGTGAGCGGCGTCGTCGTCGGCGTCGCCCGGCCGACCGTAACGGCCGGTGAGCCGGGGTAGCTACCGTCCGCGGGCGGGTTCACGACCCGCCGCGGACTCGCTGGAGGGTACGGTACGCCGCACTGTGCTTCCCGACGGCCTGCGGATCCTCACCGAAGCGATCTCGACGGTACGGAGCGTCACCTTCGGGGTGTGGGTCGCGGTCGGCTCCCGGGATGAGAGTCCAGAGTTGGCGGGGGCCTCGCACTTTCTGGAGCACCTCCTCTTCAAAGGCACCCGGCGCCGGACCGCGTTGGATATCTCAGCGCAGATCGAAGCGGTGGGAGGCGAGACCAACGCCTTCACCACCAAGGAGTACACCTGCTACTACGCCCGGGTCTTGGACACCGATCTGGCGTTGGCGATCGACGTGATCTGTGACTTGGTGACCTCGTCACTGATCGCGCCCGCCGATGTCGAGACCGAGCGTGGCGTGATCTGTGAAGAGATCGCCATGAACGAGGACGAGCCGGCGGAGGTAGCGCATGAGCTGTTCAACCGCGCGGTGTTTGGGGATCACCCGTTGGGGCGGCCGATCGCCGGCACCATAGACAGTATCTCGGCGCTGACCCGTGACCAGATAGCGAACTTCTATCGGCACCACTACCGTGCTCCCTCGATGGTGGTGACCGCCGCGGGCAACGTGGACCACGACGCGGTGGTGAACCTGGTGAACGAAGCGTTTAATCACGGGGTGGCCGAGCGGCCGGCGGCGACCCCTGTGGCGCTGCGTGACTCACGCCCCCGCGTACCCTGGTCCGCGAAATCCCTGGTCGAGACCCGGGAGACCGAGCAGGCCCACCTGATCGTGGGATGTGGTGCCCCGGACCGGCTGGATGAGCGTCGGTTCGCTCTCGGGGTTCTCAACAGCGCCCTCGGCGGCGGAATGTCGAGCAGGTTATTCCAGGAGATCCGCGAAAAGCGAGGCCTGGCTTACTCGGTGTACTCCTACACCAACCAGTACGCCGATGGTGGGCTGTTCGCGGTGTACGCCGGGTGCTCGCCTGGCAAGGTCGACGAGGTGTACGCCCTCACCCGCGCCCAGCTCGCCCGCGTGGCAGAGCAGGGATTGAGCCGCGAAGAGATCAACCGTGGTAAGGGCATGCTCAAAGGTTCCCTGGTCCTGGGGTTGGAGGACACCGGTTCACGAATGAGTCGACTGGGCAAAGGGGAATTGCTCTACGGCGACCTGATGCCGGTGGATGTGTTGCTGGAGCGGATCGACGCGGTCACCCTCGATGAGGTCAACACACTGGCGGCTGAACTGCTGAGCAGGCCCATGTCCGTGGCCGCCGTGGGTCCGTTCGAGGACCGCGACATCCGAGAGTGGATGTGACGGCGACATGCTGAGCCGTGGGACGGAGAAACAGGGAGGCGGCGGTGAGCGAGGGGTTGACGACTGAACCCATCAGAGTCGGCGTGCTCGGTGCTCGTGGACGGATGGGTACAGAGGTCTGCAAAGCGGTAGATAACGCCCCGGATATGGAGCTGGTGGCGATGGTCGACGCCAGCGACTGGCTGTTCAATGTTTCCGACGCCGGGGCGCACGTGGTCGTGGACTTCACGCACCCCGACGTGGTGATGGACAACCTGCACTGGTGCCTGGAACAGGGCATCTCGGCGGTCGTCGGCACCTCAGGGTTCACCGCGGAGCGCATCGAACGGGTCCGCAGCTGGTTGGAGCACAAACCCAACCTCGGCGTGGTGATCGCTCCGAACTTCGCCATCGGAGCGGTTCTGGCGATGGAGTTCGCTCAGAAGGCGGCTCGTTTCTTCGAGTCTGCTGAGATCATCGAGCTGCATCATCCCAAGAAGGTGGACGCCCCCAGCGGTACGGCGCTGCGTACCGCTGAAATGATCGCCGCCGCCCGTGAAGCGGCTGGTTTGGGCCCGATGCCGGACGCGACCGAACAGGAGCAGCCCGGTGCCCGAGGAGCGCAGGTAGCGGGGATACGGGTGCACGCGGTCCGCTCCGCTGGCCTGGTCGCCCACCAGGAGGTGATCTTCGGCGGCACCGGTGAGACGCTGACGATCCGCCACGATTCGTTTGACCGGTCGTCGTTTATGCCAGGGGTGCTGCTCGCGATTCGTGAGGTGCTGCGTCGCCCAGGACTGACTGTCGGATTGGGTCCGTTACTGGGGCTGTGACGGAGGACCGACGAAGGTCGTGCCCGGCGCCGCGTCGTGCTTCGTAGCGCCGGGTGCGACATCCGTCTCCTGATCTGGTTGCTCCGGGCTTTCCAAGCTGACGTGGAAGCGACTTTGAGGGACCAGGACACCCTCGATGTCCAAGGCACGCCGGGCACCGTCACGTTCCCACCCGGCGGATGATAGGAACCCGACGGTGGCGGTGTCCTCATCAAAGGTCCAGGCGACGGCGTGGGTGAAGCCCAAGGAGCGCCAGGTGTCCACCGCCGCGGCTAGTAGTCGACTACCGTGCCCGCGGCGTCCCCACCGTGGCTCCACCAGGAGATCGACGATCGAGGCGACGGTGGAAGGCAATGGGGCCTCACCTGGCGCCAGGACGGTGTCATCGGCGGGGCTGATGGCGGCGAAACCGACGATCGGAGGGTGGTCGGTCGGGGCGGTGGCCTGAGGGGAGTCGGGTTGTTCGACCGCGACGAGCACCAGATGATGCGGGGAGGGAGGAGAGACGACGGCGCTGCTCCAGCGCTCCGTCAACCAGTCGGAGTCGATCTCCTCGAGAGCGAAACTCGGGATGAAACGAGCGTAGGCCAACCGCCAGGTGGCGAGTTGAATCCGTACGATCTCGCCGACATCCTCCCGCCGCGCTGGTCGAACATACCCGAGGGCCATGGGACATCAGCCTAGTCGCCGCCCCATTCGCCGGTTCCGGTGCGGGAGCGGCGCCTGGTGAGATCAGCGGCTCCGTTTCCGTTTACCGTCCGCTTCTCCCGGAACACGACTGACAGTCGTGTCAGGGGGGTTGGTTAGGCTTCCGAGCCGATGACGACGCGACGGGAAACCCTTTCGGTAGCTCAAGCGCGACGGATTGCTCTAGGGGCGCAGGGCTTCACCGATCCCCCGCCCAATGGGGCGGTCGACATCCGCCACCTACGACGAGTGGTACGCCGAGTCGGGCTGTTCCAGATGGATTCGGTCAACGTTCTGGTGCGGTCCCATTACCTTCCCCTGTTCAGCCGACTCGGTCGCTACCCGGTTGAGCTGTTGGATCGGGCCGCGTACCGACCACCTCGGGAGTTGTTCGAGTACTGGGGGCATGAGGCCTCCCTGCTACCGGTCGGGCTCCATCCCTACCTCCGGTGGCGGATGGCGGAGGTGGAGAAGCACGCCTGGGGCGGCATGCGCCGATTGGCGCAGGAGAAACCTGAATTCGTTGAGTGGGTGCTCCAACAGGTCCGTGACCGCGGCCCGGTGACGGCGGGCGAGATCGAACACGACGCTCCCCGGCGTATGGACAACTGGGGATGGAACTGGAGCGACGTTAAAACCGCGCTGGAGTGGTTGTTCTGGTCCGGGCAGGTGACCGCCGCGGCGCGTCGTAACGGCTTTACCCGTGTCTATGACCTGCCTGAGCGGGTGTTGCCACGTGAGGTCCTGGACATCCCGACGCCTCCGAATGACGTCGCGTTCCGGGAACTGATCGCGATCGCGGCCCGGGCGTTGGGGGTGGCCACCGAACCCGATCTGCGGGATTACTTCCGGCTGCCGGGAGCGCGGTCGCGGCAAGCGGTGCGGGAACTGGTGGAGGAGGGGCGGCTGATACCGGTCCAGGTGGAGGGGTGGCAGCAGCCGGCCTATCTGGACCCGAACGCCACGATTCCTCGTACGGTACGCGCCAGGACGCTGATCAGCCCGTTCGATTCTCTGATGTGGGAAAGAGCGCGTACGGAGCGGTTATTCGGGTTCCGCTACCGCATCGAGATCTACACGCCGGCCCATAAACGGGTGTATGGGTATTACGTTCTACCGTTCCTGCTGGATGAGCATCTGGTGGCTCGGGTTGACCTGAAAGCCGACCGCAAAGCTGGGGTGCTGCGGATTCCTGCGGCTTGGGAGGAGCCAGGGGCCAAGGTCGAGGGAGGAACGGAGCGGATCGCGCGGGAGCTGGCAGCTCACCTGGGGCAGCTTGCCGAGTGGCTCGGCCTCGATACGGTGGCGGCACCGGAAACGGGAGACCTCGCACCGGCCCTGACAGGGGCGCTCGCGATGAACGGAGCCATGCCGCGGGTACTGTGAAAACAGCCGGCGGTCATTCGTGCCAGTCGTGGGCGATCTCATGACGGAGCCGGAGGGAAAGGGACACTGATGTCGCGCGCCGTGACTACGTCATCAGCCTCCGAGACCGGCAGTGGGGGCGTACCACCGGATTCGCCTCCTCCGGGAGGGGCCACCTACGGGTATCAGGCAGCGCGATCCAGCAGCCTGATGGTCGCTCCGATGGCCGGTGTCCCGAACCCGGGGATGACACCGCCGCCGCGGTACACCGATGACGCGTTCACACGGTTCATGACCGCCGTGTGGACCCGGCCGTTCTGGCTTGCACCGGTGGTGGTCCTGGCCTGTTTTGTGACGGGTAGCGCCTTGTTGTTGGCGAACGATCCCACCGATGGGCGGCCGGACCCGTTTGGTGGGTGCGTCTTTAAAGCAGTGACCGGCTTCGACTGCCCCGGTTGCGGCGGAACCAGGGCGCTGTGGTACCTGGTGCATGCGAACGTGCCGGAAGCTGCTCGCCACCACGCGATCGCCCTGTTCGCGGCGCCGTTTTTGGCGTATCTGTATCTGGCGTGGGCTGCGCAGCGCCTGTTCAAAATCCAACTCCCACGCCTGCGGATCACACCCGGCATGTTCACCGGGTTTCTGCTGGTGTGGGGCGCCTATTGGATCCTGCGTAACCTTCCCTGGGCTCCCTTTACCTGGTTCTACGTCTGATCCCTGAGTGCTCGACGGCTGCCGGTTGACGACGCGGCGGAGCGCGCCATCAGGCCGCTGTCAGGTTGAGGGGTGCCCGTTGGAGCGGCGTCGAGCGGGGGAGACGGGTGGACGCCGGCCACCGTGAAGCTCGCAGGCGATCGTGCGAATCAACCAGGAATTAACCGATATGCCTTCTTCCGCTGCGCGTTGCTCCATAGCCGTTTTGAGGGACTCTGGCAGGCGCAGCGTGACCCGCGTGACATCACCGCATTCGGCGATGACATGTGGGGACGGGCGTGGCGAGTCGGGCGGTGGCGTGACGACTAGGTTGACCTGACGCCCCTGGAGTCGGAGCTCGACGGAGAGGGAAGGGTCAAGTTCGGCGGTGATTTCGGCGGCGGCGTCTGATAGCGCTTCCATCAGGCAGAGCCGCACGGCCGCCTCCAGGGAGTTGGTCAGGAGCTCCGCGGCGCGTGCCACCTCAGGCTCGCCGAGCGCTGCGATAGCGGCCAGGTGGCGACGCAGACTCTCCAGATAGGGCTCGAGCTCCATGACGCCATTATGGCGCTATATGTGACGTCATTCTTGGGAGAGGCGACGCGGTGTGACGCCTTCCGGGAGGTGGCGGCGGGAATGGCTCCTCGCGGGAATCCTCTCGTGGGAATCTCCGCGTAGGAACCTCCGCCTAGGAATCTCCTTGGAGAATCCGCGTCGTCACGAGACGGTGCCCCGCCGGTGGACGATGACCGCACAGGCGGATGCGCATCGGTAGTCGGTGAAGCAGTCGATAAATGGGCCGGATGCCGGGAACCGGCCGGGTGGCAGAGGGAGCCGGTCGGGTGACCGGAGCAGCACCGGGGACTTTCCGGAGGATTCGCCGCAGAGCCGCCACTGGAGCAGCCCATCATCGGAGTGCCAGAGAGTAACGGGAGTACGATGCCGACCGCCGACTGTTCACCGCCGACCGCGATCATTCAGGTCCTCGACGGACGAGAAGCGTCCGAGTCGGCAACGGAGGGTCGCGGAGACGACACCACCACGTGTGTGGGATCCGGTCAGCGGTCACCGCCGAAGTCGTCGACCAGAAGGGGTAAAGGTGTCAGAGTTCGTGTCACCTACCGTCAGGCTGATTGCGTGGACTCATTTCTCACCCCCCGAGGATGTGCCATGGTCGACCGACGCTGACGGTGGCCAGGCGCTCGTGGAGTTCGCCGGTCGTGCGTGCTACCAGTCGTGGCACAAGCCGAATCCAGCCACGGCGACCAACGCCGGCTATCTGCGCCACATCCTGGAGGTGGGGCACCTGTCCGTGCTTGAGCACGGATCCGTGACGTTCTACATCACTGGGGTGTCCCGCTCACTGACCCACGAGCTGATCCGTCACCGGCACTTCTCCTACAGCCAGCTGTCCCAGCGCTACGTGCCGGAGCGGGACGCCGCGATGATCGAGCCTGAGGTGATCGCCTCAGACCCCGAGCTGCACGCCCGTTTCGTGGAGGCGACGGAGGCGGCGGTAGCGGCGTACAACGATCTACTGGAAGGGCTGGAGAAGAAATTCGCCGGCGTCGCCAACGCGACCCTGCGCCGTAAACAGGCCCGTCAGGCGGCGCGCTCCGTGCTGCCGAACGCCACCGAGACCCGCATCGTGGTCACCGGGAACTACCGGGCTTGGCGGCACTTCATCGCTATGCGCGCGACCGAACACGCCGATGTGGAGATCCGTCAGCTGGCGGTGGAGTGCCTACGGCAGCTCCAGCGCGTGGCACCCAACGTCTTCGCTGACTTCACCATCTCCACCCTCGAGGACGGTACGGAAGTAGCGGCCAGCCCGTACGTCCACGAGAGCTGAGGATCTTAAAACCGCGAGAGTCGGAGCCGGGCTCTTGGCTCTTCCGCGAATTCGACGAGAGGGTGTAACGCCGGACGGGGGCGCGTCGATGTCCCTGATGAGTCCCGTGACGTTTCGGACCCCCGACCGGCGCGTCGCGGGACTCCTGCTATGTGAGTGGGGTTCTGGTGACGGTCATCCCGGCGATCTGGGCCAGGACGCCGGGACGGTGCACCCTCTGGCCTGTTCGACTTGCTACACCGCGGTAGCGGTACAGCCGGAACCTGCATGGACTGTTCAGCTAGGTTGGTTGACATGACGCACGATCCGCGCCGACCCTTCGGCCGCCTCATCACCGCGATGGTGACACCTTTCACCTCTGACGGCGCCTTGGATGTCTCCGGCGCGCAGCGGCTAGCCAGCTATCTGGTTGATGAACTCGGCAACGATGGTCTCGTCGTCAGCGGTACGACGGGGGAGGCTCCGACCACCAGCGACGCGGAGAAGGAGACTCTGCTCCGTGCCGTCATCGAAGCGGTCGGTGACCGCGCCCAGGTCATCGCTGGCGTAGGGACCAACGACACCGCCCATTCGGTGGAGCTGGCGCGCGCCGCCGAAAAGGCCGGCGCTCACGGTCTGCTGGTCGTCACGCCGTACTACTCCAAGCCGCCGCAGGCAGGGCTGCTGCGTCACTTCACGGCCGTCGCGGACGCGACCGAGCTGCCCGTGATGCTTTATGACATTCCCGGGCGTACCGCGACCGCCATCGCCACCGACACGATCTGCCGGCTGGCGGAGCATCCGCGCATCGTGGCGGTCAAGGATGCCAAAGGGGACCTGTTCGCCTCCTCGCAGGTCATGGCGCGCACCGACCTGGCGTACTACTCCGGTGCCGATGAGCTGAATCTGGCGTTGGCCGCGCTGGGGGCGGTCGGGGCCGTCAGCGTGGTCGCGCATGTGGCCGGCCGGGAGATCAAGGAGATATTTGAGGCCGTCGAGCGAGGTGATCTTGAGCGGGCCCGGCAGCTGAACACGCGGCTGCTCCCGGTGTACGCGGGCATGATGACCCGCGCTCAGGGAGTAGTGACGACCAAAGCGGTGTTGTCTATGCGTGGGCTGCCCGCAGGGCCGGTCCGCCCACCGTTGGTGGACGCTGATGAGGGGTTGCGTGCCGCGTTGCGGGAGGATCTGCGGGCTGCGGATATGGAGGTCAGTGAGGTAAGCAGATGAGCCAGGCGCACGTCGAGTTGGGCCCACCCCCACCGTTGCCCGCCGGGGCGTTGCGGATAACGCCACTGGGGGGCTTGGGCGCCATCGGGCGCAACATGACGGTTTTTGAGTACGAGGGGCGATTGCTCATCGTCGACTGTGGGGTCCTGTTTCCCGACGTGGAACAGCCTGGTGTCGATCTGATCCTGCCTGACTTCACTTCGTTGGCCGATCGGCTTGATGACATCGAGGCGATCGTGCTCACCCACGGCCACGAAGATCACATCGGCGCGGTGCCCTATCTGTTGGAGCTCAAGCCGGACATCCCGTTGGTGGGCTCCCAGTTCACACTCGCCCTGATCGAGGCCAAGCTGGCAGAGCGGCGTATCACCCCCTACACCCTCACCGTCCGGGAGGGGCAACGGGAGCGACTGGGCGTCTTCGAGTGCGAGTTCTTCGCGGTCAACCACTCCATCCCTGACGCGTTGGCGGTCGCGATCCGCACCGGCGCTGGTCTGGTGCTCCACACCGGCGATTTCAAGATGGACCAGTTGCCGCTGGATGGCCGGCTCACCGACCTGCCAGGGTTTGCCCGGCTCGGGGTCGAGGGCGTGGATCTGCTGCTGTCGGACTCCACCAACGCCGAGGTGCCGGGATTCGTCACCCCCGAACGGGACATCTTCCCGGTGATCGACGAGATCTTCCGGACCGCTCGAGGGCGCCTCATCGTGGCCTCATTCGCCTCCCATGTGCACCGGGTGCAGCAGATCCTCGACGCCGCGGCGGCGCACGGCCGTAAGGTCTGCTTCGTCGGGCGCTCCATGGTGCGCAACATGGGGATCGCCCGGGATCTCGGGCTGCTGCGTATCCAGGGTGGCCTCGTGGTCTCCATGGAGGAGGCGGCGGAGCTGCCCGCGGACGAGATCGTCTTCATGTCCACCGGGTCGCAGGGCGAGCCCATGAGCGCGCTGGGCCGGATGGCCAGCGGTGACCACCGCCATATCAAGGTGCAGGCCGGGGACACCGTCGTGCTGGCCTCGTCGCTGGTGCCGGGTAACGAGACCGCGGTCTACCGGGTCATCAACGCATTGTCACGCGCCGGCGCGATTGTGATCCACAAGGACGTCGCGCGGGTCCACGTCTCCGGGCACGCTCCCGCCGGGGAGCTGCTGTACCTGCTCAACATCGTGCGTCCCCGTAACTTCATGCCGGTCCACGGCGAGTGGCGCCACCTGCGGGCTCACGCCCGCCTGGCGCAGCAGGCCGGCGTCGATCCGGAGCGGATCGTGCTGTGCGAGGACGGCGACGTGGTGGATCTTGTGGACGGCGTCGCCCGGGTCGTGGGGCATGTGAACTCCCGGTACGTCTACGTCGATGGCCTGGCGGTGGGCGACGTGGGAGAGACCCTGCTGACCGAACGACGCATTCTGGGGGACGGGGGATTCATCGCGGCGACGGTCGTCGTCGACTCCGTCACCGGAAAGGTCGTCGGAGGCCCGATCGTGTCGGGTAAGGGATTCAGCGAGGATCGTGCCGTCTTCGACGCCGTCATACCGCTGATTACCGAGGCGCTTAACCGGGCGGCGGTGGAAGGTATCACCGATAACCACCAGTTGCAGCAGATTGTCCGCCGCACCGTTGGGCGTTGGGTGAACGAGACCTACCGTCGGCGACCGATGATCGTGCCCACCGTGGTGGAGGTCTGACCGTTTTTCGACGCCACGGCGTGACGGCAGCCACCTTGACACACCTGTGAAAAGTGAGCTTGCTGTGGTCATCGTGGCTACGGTGTGAACATGGCCGGTCGGACCTCGGGCACCAGCCGCGCCCGCGTATCAGCCGCGCGGTCGCGTTCCCGGGTGCCTGCTAAGAAGGCAGCTGCAGCGGCGTCTCGAAGTAAGCGGCCCTCCGCGCGGTCGACGTCGTCGTCGAGCCATGGTGTCCGTGGCCTGTGGTGGGGGACGGCCCACGCCGTGGGGTGGATGGTACGGGCCGTGGGGCGGCAGGCCGCCACGGCCCGGGAGCTGGATCCGGCGCACCAACGTGACGGTGCCGGCCTGATTCTGTTGGGGCTGGCGATTTTGAGCGCGATGGCGCTGTGGTTCGACGCGGCAGGACCGGTCGGGGTCTGGCTTGCGTGGGGCGTGCGCGCCACCATCGGCGTCGCCAGCGCCGTTCTGCCGGTGCTTCTCGCGGCCAAAGCGATACGCCTGATGCGGCAGCCGAAGGACAACAACCCGCAAGGGCGTTCCTTGGTCGGCTGGACCGCCCTGACCTTGGGGGCCGTAGGGATCCTCCACCTGGTCTTAGGACAACCGTCCACAGTGCAGCAACAGGCCGCTGCGGGTGGCGTACTGGGCAGTGGGGTGGGCGGTACGCTCGCCCGAGCTGTCAGCGGTTGGGTGGCGGTGCCGTTGCTGCTCCTGCTGACGACGTTCGGGATCCTGGTGGTGACCGCCACCCCGGTTAACCGGATACCTGAGCGGTTGGCGCGACTGCGTGATTTGGCGTTGGGGCGGGTGTCCGCGCCGGTGAGGCAGCCGCTTTACGCTGAGGAAGACGACACCGTCGCGGAACGGCGCGAGTCGGCCACCTCGTCACGGCGACGACAGGGGCCGCGGGTACCTCGGCGTCGAGTTTCCGTTCCGCTCCAGGTGGAGGACGCGGAGCCCCACGAGGAGGACCTCGAACCGGTCAAGGAGACCGTGGACGACCATCCCACGGTGCCGCTGTCCCGTCTGGAGACGACGCCGTCGCGGCCGCCTCGCCGTCGGGCGCCCGCCGCGCCGGCGCACTCACCCGCACCGACTCACGCCGAACAGTTGACGCTCGACCCGATCAGGTCGAGCGAGGGAGGGTACCAACTACCGTCGCTTGACCTGCTGCGGAAGGGGGCGCCCCCTAAGGCCCGCAGCCGAGTCAACGATGAAGTAATCGCGGCTTTGACCAGTGTGTTCGAACAGTTCAATGTGGACGCCGCGGTGGTCAATTTCACGCGCGGCCCCACAGTTACTCGGTACGAGATTGAACTCGGGCCGGGGGTGAAGGTCGAGCGGATCACTCAGCTGTCCCGCAACATCGCCTACGCGGTCAAAAGCCCAGACGTCCGAATCATCAGCCCGGTGCCGGGCAAAAGCGCGGTCGGTGTGGAGATCCCCAACGCCGACAAAGAGGATGTGGCGCTCGGGGACGTGCTACGCAGCCGAGAGGCGGCCAGCGACCACCACCCGCTGCTGGTCGGGCTGGGCAAAGACATCGAAGGCGGGGTGGTGGTGGCCAACCTCGCCAAGATGCCGCACATCCTCATCGCCGGCGCCACCGGCTCTGGAAAGTCCAGCTGCATCAACGCGCTTTTGGTCTCGGTGCTGACCCGAGCCACCCCCGATGACGTGCGCATGTTGCTCATCGACCCCAAACGGGTGGAGCTGAGCATCTACGAGGGGATTCCGCACCTGGTGACGCCGATCGTGACCAACCCCAAGAAGGCGGCTGATTCGCTGCAGTGGGTTGTCCGCGAGATGGACATGCGCTATGAGGATCTCGCGGCTGCCGGGGTCCGGCACATCGACGACTTCAACCGGAAGGTCCGCAAGGGAGAGCTGAAGCCACCGCCGGGGAGTGAACGGGAGTACCGCCCGTACCCCTACCTGTTGGTGATTGTTGATGAGCTCGCTGACCTGATGATGGTCGCGCCCCGCGATGTTGAGGACGCGATCGTGCGGATCACACAGTTGGCGCGGGCCGCCGGGATCCACCTGGTGCTGGCGACCCAACGTCCGTCGGTGGATGTGGTGACGGGCTTGATCAAGGCGAACGTGCCGTCCCGTCTGGCCTTCTCCACCTCCTCACTGGCCGATTCCCGAGTGATCCTCGATCAACCCGGTGCTGAGAAGCTGATCGGCCGGGGAGACGGGCTGTTTTTGCCGATGGGGGCCAGCAAGCCGATCCGCTTCCAGGGCGCTTGGGTCAGCGAGCAGGAGATCCTGGAGGTGGTGCGCTTCTGTAAGTCGCAGCGAGAGCCAGAGTTCCGACCGGAGGTGCTCACCGTCGCCCAGGACAACAAGAAAAAGATCGAGGAGGACGTCGGTGAGGATCTTGATCTGCTGTTGCAGGCCGTCGAGTTGGTGGTATCGACCCAGTTCGGGTCGACATCGATGCTGCAACGCAAGCTACGGGTGGGGTTCGCCAAGGCGGGGCGTTTGATGGATCTGATGGAGTCGCGGGGCATCGTCGGCCCCAGCGAAGGCTCCAAGGCGCGCGACGTTCTGGTCAAACCAGAGGAGCTGGAGGACGTGCTGGCCACTATTCGGGGCAAGGAATCCTAGACAGGCGGTTCTGGACGGCTCAGGGCGGTCCTGGGCGGCCCAGACAGAGTGCCTGGGCAAGAAGGGCGTGGTCGCGCGTACCCGACCTTGCCGACGTGGACCGCCCAGAAGCGTAGGGCGGGCAACGCGACCGGCTGAGGTAGAGTCCACTGCCGCCTGGGTACGCTCAGGTGCGTGTCAGCATCCGCCTCCCCACCGCGCGTCGCCATGGTCACGTTGGGATGCGCCCGTAATGAGGTCGACTCTGAGGAGCTCGCCGCCCGACTGGCCGATGACGGTTGGCGCATCACCGACGACGCTGACGACGCCGACGTCGTCCTCGTCAACACCTGCGGTTTCATAGAGCACGCCAAGCAGGAATCGATCGATACCCTGTTGGCGGCGAGTGAGACCTCCGCCAAGGTGGTGGCCGTCGGTTGCCTGGCCGAACGGTACGGCCGTGACTTGGCCGGAAGCCTGCCAGAGGCGGACGCAGTCCTCGGATTTGATCACTACCCCCACATAGCCGACCGGTTGCGCCGGATCCTGGCTGGCGAGCGGATAGAGTCCCACACTCCCCAAGACCGCCGTACCCTGCTGCCGATCGCTCCCGCGCGGCGCTCCGACGCCGCCGTGGTGGTGCCCGGGCACGGCGACACCACCACCGGTTCCCGCGCCACCGCCTCCGGTTCCGGGGCCACACGGAGCCGTCCGCGGGCCAGCGACAGCACAACGGCCAGCGACGACGAGTCGTTCCTTGAGGCATCCGGCACCCCGCAGCATCTGCGCCGGATTCTGCGGCGCCGTCTGGACAGCGGTCCGGTCGCTCCCCTCAAGCTCGCCAGCGGCTGTGACCGGCGGTGCGCCTTCTGTGCCATCCCCTCGTTCCGGGGCGCCTTCATCTCCCGTCCCCCCGACGATCTTTTGCAGGAGGCCGCCTGGTTGGCGGAGCAGGGGGTGCGGGAGCTGGTTCTGGTCAGTGAGAACTCCACCTCCTACGGCAAGGACCTCGGGGATCCCCGGCTGCTGGAGAAGCTGCTGCCGGAGCTGGCCCGGATTCCGGGGATCGTCCGGGTGCGGGTGAGCTATCTGCAGCCGGCGGAGCTGCGGCCCAGCTTGGTGGAGGTGATCGCCACCACTGAAGGCGTGGCTCCGTACTTCGACCTGTCGTTCCAGCACGCCAGTGAGCCGGTGCTGCGTCGGATGCGGCGTTTCGGCTCCACCGAACGGTTCTGTGAGCTGCTGGACACCATCCGGCGGGCGAATCCGGACGCGGGGGTGCGCTCCAACGTCATCGTCGGGTTCCCTGGTGAGACCCGGTCCGACGTGGCGGAGCTGGAGCGGTTCCTGACGGCGGCTCGGCTGGATGCGATCGGGGTGTTCAGCTACAGCGACGAGGAGGGCACGGAGGCGGCCACTCTGCCCGGTAAGGTCCGCCCCGACACCATCGCCCGACGGTACGCGCGGATCAGCACGTTGGCCGATGAGCTCGCGGCGCAGCGGGCCGCTGAGCGCATCGGGAGCACGGTGGAGGTGCTGGTGGAGTCGGTGGCCGACGGCGTCGTGGAGGGCCGGGCCGCCCACCAAGGTCCCGAGGACGGCACGACCACGCTGGAAGGGCCAGACCGGCTCCTGGCACAGGTACGCCCCGGAACCCTGGCGCGTGCCGTGGTCACTGACAGTGAAGGCGTCGATCTTCACGCTGAGATCGTGGAGATCGCCTCGGATCCAGGGTCGGGGGCGCGATGACGACAGACGCCCCGCAGTCGGTGCCGGCCGCGGGGCAGGTCCCGTTGCTCAACGTGGCGAATGCCCTTACCGCGCTGCGCCTGCTGTTAGTGCCGCTGTTCGCCTGGATAGTGGTCATGTCTGAGATGACCGACCCCTGGTGGCGGACGCTCGCGGCGGTGGTTTTCTGTGTCGCCTCGGTCACCGACTACATCGATGGGTGGGTGGCGCGTTCCCGTAACCTGGTCACCTCCTTCGGTAAGGTGGCCGACCCGATCGCGGACAAGGCGCTCACCGGTACCGCCCTGGTCATGTTGTCCGGCTATGACCTGGTGTGGTGGTGGGTGACCATAGTCATCCTGGCGCGTGAGATCGGGATCACCCTGATGCGGTTCTGGGTTCTCCGGTACGGGGTGATCGCGGCAAGCCGGGGTGGCAAGCTCAAAACGGCGCTCCAGGTGTTGGCCATCGTCTGGTATCTGGGGCCGTGGCCAGAACCGCTTGAGTTGATCAGTCCGTGGCTTATGGGGGCGGCGCTGATCGCGACGGTCGTCACCGGATTGGACTACATCCTGCGGGCGTTCCGGCTGCGCAGGAATGCCCGGCGGGACAAAGCCGCGGCTGAAGGGCAGGCTCGGTGAGCATCCCTTTCCCGCGGCACATCCAGGAGCGAGCCCGATACATCGTGGCCGAGTTGACGGCGCGGCGCGAGACGTTGGCGGTGGCGGAGTCCCTCACCGGTGGGCTGTTGGCAGCCGCGATCGTGGAGATACCTGGGGCCAGCGCGGTTTTCCGCGGCGGGCTGGTGGTGTACGCCACCGACCTGAAAGGCGCGCTGGTGGGGGTCTCCGGGGATCTGCTGCGGGAGCGCGGGCCGGTCGATCCGGAGGTGGCGGCGGCACTCGCTGTAGGAGCACGTGACCGTTGCGGCGCCCAGTGGGCGTTGTCCACCACCGGTGTGGCGGGGCCGGAACCGCATGGCGGCCACCCGCCCGGCACGGTTTTCATCGGTGTGGCCGGCCCGAGGTCGGTCGGTGCTCGTCGGTTAGCGTTGCAAGGGGACCGAGCGGCCGTGAGGGCCGCTACTGTGGAGGCAGCCTTGTCCCTACTGGCCGACACTCTCGTCGACAGTCCCGCCAGCGATCTGGCCGGTGGCGCGGATCGGTCCGTTCGGGGGCCGGATATGCGCGACGGAGTCTAAAGCGGGCATAGTGTAATGATTGGGATGATTCGTCCTAATCAAGGTGATTGGTGTGCTGACTTAGGATTCACGACGTGGCGACACGCTGAGATCTAGCGCACTTTCCACGGTCGTGGTGGGATGAAATACCTGATCTTCCAAGTTCGTTGAACTGCCTGACTGGAAGCCCGGGTGGGAGACGGTGCCGATGTCGCTCGCGCGGAGTACCGTGGCGGTCAGCCCGTCGTCGCGCCGCCGGGCGCCGAGCCGAAAGGGGGTGTGCGATGGTCCTGCTCCGCAGGGTCCTCGGGGATACGCTGCGGGCGCGGCGCCTCGCTCAACGCCGCACGCTCCGTGACGTGTCGACGGCGGCCAACGTCAGCCTGGGGTACCTCTCGGAGATCGAACGCGGCCAGAAGGAAGCGTCCAGTGAGCTGCTCGCGGCGATCTGTGACGCGCTCGGTGTGCGACAGTCAGAGGTGCTGCAGGATGTCACCGACACCGTCGCACTGGCCGAGGAGATGGCTGGTGTTCTCACCCCTGTTCCCGCCGGGAAGGAAACCGAGGGGAACGACAACAAGGCGTCGGCGACCGCCTCGTTGGACCGGGGTACCTCGCGTATCGAGAACCGTGCTCAGGGCCACGAGGTCGTGTACGCGGCCTGATGTGGGGTACGCGGCCTGAATAGGGAGTAACCCGTACGCGGTTCGCTCTCAGGGATCTGGAGGAGCCAGGGGCGTCACTGGGGCCTATCCGGTGCGATCCCTGACTCCGCCCTGATTCCGGTCGCCCTGGCGTGACGTGCTGGCTTCGCCCTGACACGATGGACTGAGCGCGTGAAGCGCCACGGTAGCCGCAGGGAGGACCACGAGATGGCGAATCCGTTCGTCAGGGGTTGGAAGTACCTTATGGCGCTGTTCGGCGCCAAGATCGATGAGTACGCCGATCCCAGGGTACAGATCCAGCAGGCGACCGAGGAGGCTCAGCGACAACATCAGGCCTTGGTCCAGCAGGCGGCTGCGGTCATCGGTAACCAGCGGCAGCTTGAGATGAAGCTGTCCCGGCAGATGTCCGAGGTCGAAAAGCTGCAGGCGTCGGCGCGGCAAGCGTTGATCATGGCTGACCGGGCGCGGAGCGAGGGTGACGAGCAGAAGGCGCAGGAGTACGAAAACGCCGCCCAGATTTTCGCCACTCAGCTGGTCGCTGCCGAGCAGCAGATGGAGGACCTGAAGACGCTCCACGATCAGGCCCTGAACGCCGCTGCTCAGGCCCGTAAGGCGGTTGAAGACAACGCCATGCTGCTGCAGCAGAAGCTGGCCGAGCGTTCCAAGCTGCTCAGCCAGCTTGAGCAGGCCAAGATGCAGGAGGCGGTCGCCCGTAATCTGGAGTCGATGAGCCAGCTCGCCGCCCCAGGCAACGTGCCGTCGCTGGACGAGGTGCGGGAGAAGATCGAGCGTCGGTACGCCGCCGCGTTGGGTCGCGCTGAACTGGCCAGCAACTCGATCCAGGGACGGATGATGGAGGTGCAACGGTCGGCGTTGGACATGGCGGGCGCCTCGCGTCTGGAGCAGATCCGGGCCAGTTTGGCGGGCAACCAGCTTGCGCAGGCCCCTGCCCAGACTTCTACGCCGCCGTCGGTCACGGCCGCGTCGAACCCAGGGTTGGCGCGGCTTGAGGAGATCCGGGCCAGTGTCGCCAAAGAGCAGAACGCCTCGAAGACCGAGCGCGATGCGTCGGCGAGCTAGCCGGTTTCCAGCGATTCGGTGATGATTAGCTCCGGTGACCGCGACCCACGGGCCCGACACCTGCGTCAGGTGAACCGGGAACGCCGGGCTGCGAGACGGTGGACGGTGGTGGCGGCCGCGTGTGCGGGCGCCGCCGCAATCCTGACCCCCTATCAGGGCTTGGGGATGGCGGACGCGGTCTGGACGGCGTTGGCCGGTGGTAGCGGGGCACTGTCGGTGTTCCGGTGGATGGATTACCGACGCCTGGCGCGGGCACCGATCCCTGAGCCGGAACCGGAGCTTCCGCCCCGACTAGGGGATCCCCGCATGACGGGGACAGGGGCGCGAGGAGTGATCCGGCAGCTGTCGGCCATGATTCAACGGCAGCGAATGCGGCAGCACTTTCGCGGCTACACCGTCGCCAGCGTGTGGGATCGGATCGACGACGCGACCCAGACGTTGGCTGGACTGGCCCCGGCTCTTCAAGGGCCCGCGGCGGAGGCGGTACGCGAGGGTGCCCGCGCCCAAAGCTGGCTGCGGGATCTGGCGTGGCGAGCCCGCGATGTGGAGCACACCCTCCGGTTCGCTCCCACGGATGCCAGCGCATCCCTGAAGGTGGCGCATCAGAATCTGGTCAGCACACTCACCACGGGAGTTGAAGCGTACGAACGGTTGGTGGCCGCGGCTGCTGAGTGCGCGGCCCACACCACGGGTGCCGGGCATGAGCTGTCTGCGCGGCGTCTGGAGGAAGCCACGGACCGGCTGGCGGGTATCGCACGTGGCCTCCAAGAACTGCGGGACCTGCGTGATCATCTGCGCTGGAACTGAGGCCGTCCGACACCCCTTCCAGGCCCTGCCCTAGAACATCATCTGTCAGACCCGCGACCCCGGTGGGTACGCGTTTGCCGTGGAGGCGGCTGACAGCGAGGGCACCAGTAGGTCACCCGTTCCCCCTGTCCCCGCTTAGCCACTCTCGTGCCACAGCGACGACAGGGGGCCCGGTCCCGCCCGTACACGTATGTGGTGTCCCCACGCCGCAGAGAGCCGGTCGTGCTCCGGGTCCAGCGACCCTGATTGGCGGTGAGCAACCGTCGGGCGAGCAGCACCAGGGACATCAGATCCGGTACCGCGCGGACCGGTGTCCAAGGCCACACACCCCGCAGAAACAGGATCTCGGCCTTGTAGATGTTCCCGATACCCGCCAGGTTGCGCTGATCGATGAGGGCGTCAGCGATCTGCCGATCGGGGTCGCGGGCAAGCCGGCGAACGGCCTCAGCGGCGTCCCAGTCGGGGCCGAGTAGATCAGGCCCTAAGTGACCGACGACCCTGACCTCGTGCTCACGGCGCAGAAGCGCCACCTCGTGCAGGTGGTACCCGACCGCGACGGCCGAGGAGTTCTCCAGCACCACACGGACCTGATGCGCGGGGCGTCCACGCCACGGCTCACCCGGGGCGTACACCTTCCAGAACCCCTCCATGCGCAAATGCGAATGCAGGGTGTACGCCGCCCCGGACGGGGCGGTAAGCCGCAGCAGAATGTGCTTGCCTCGGCTGACGACCTCATCGACAACCCAGCCGGAGACGTCGGTGGTGGCCAAGCGGGGGAGCCGAAACTCCGACCGGAGCACGGGCGTCCCAGCCAACGCCTCATGTAACCGGCGAGCGTGCCGCCAGACAGTGTCTCCCTCGGGCATTCTCCCATCTTCCGTCTCTCACCCGGCCGCGATGGCGGTGAATCCGACCCCGGATACACCCGATGTCCGTATCGCGCTCCGTATCAACCTCTTTTTGTGCTTCGTGCCGGCTGCTAAGCCTCGTCTTCAGTCACGTGTCCAACCAGTCATCTGGGGCGGATCTCACAGGCTGGAGCGGCCGCGGAACTGTTGTGGTCAGGCGCCGCGCGGTGAAACCGATGACAGCCTCCGGGAACGGCGGTAACGGTGGTCAGGACGGCACGGTGGTCAAACGGAGCGTCCGACCCGGGGTGACCTGGAGCAGCGACGCCGCGTCGCCACCGTTGAGCGCGATCGAGAGCTGATCAGCGGAGTCCACGTAGAGCACCAGCTCCCCCGCCCCGACGGAGCCGAATGTGGTGCCTTTGCGGGCCCGGACGGCCGCGGCTGTGGTGTGCGTCCCCTCATCGAACGTGATCGACACCAGATCACCGAGGTGCTCCCACTCTGGCTGCCCGCCGGCCAGCTGGATGTTGCCGAACCCGTCTACGGCGAGAACCTCTGTCTGCACCCATCCCTCACCACGGCTGAGCCGGGGATCAGGCAGCCGTACCAGGGCCGCGGGATCATATGGGGAGCCCGCCGAGGACAAAGGACGTCCCGCCGCCAGATGCGCGGCGACCGGCGCGAAGATGTCCCGGCCGTGGAAGGTGTGACGCAGCGGCGACATAAACAGCTCAGGGTTGTCGAGAACGACGGCGGCGCGTACCCCGCCTAGCGCCTCCGCCGCCCAGGGCAGCAGGCCGTTGTCAGGGCCCACCAGGATGCCGCCGTCGGTCGCGAGTGCGATTGGTTTGCGGTCGGTCCCTACCCCGGGATCCACGACCGCCACATGAACGGCGGGGGGAAGGTAAGGCAGGGTCTGCGCCATGACCAGCGCGCCCCGCCGGATGTCGCCGGCGGGGATCTGGTGGGTCACGTCGATGACGCGCGCATGGGGCGCGATACGCGCCATCACTCCGTGGCATGCCGCGACGAATCCGTCCGCGAGACCGTAGTCGGTGGTGAAGCTGATCCAGTCGTATCTAGTCACACGCGGAAACGTAACGCCTGATGACCAAGGCGTCCGGCCAGCCCGAAGCGGCAGTGATGTACGAGGGACGGTGACGGTCCGATCAGTCCCGTCGCGTGCCCAACAGTCCCGATATCACAGCGCCGGAGGCAGCTCGCCGCTGTTGACGAGGGCGCCCACCCGGACCCCAGCACGCTCCAACTCCCCTCGGAGTGCATCGGGCATCTGGTCGACCAGGAGCGCCACCCCTGTCAGGCGTCCACCACACCGGGACACCAGCTCCCAGGCGCCGTGCAGACTCGCTCCGGTCTCCACCCAGTCATCCACCAGGAGCACCCGGTGCCCCGGGGTAATCCCGGCGCGTTGAATCCGGAGCGTGTGCCGTCGCCCGCGCCAGTTGGGCGCGGCCTCGATCTGGAGCTTCTCACCCGGTAAGGCCCCCTCCGCCTTGCGGATGGGGACGAACGCTACGCCGAGTTCCCGTGCGACCAGGCAGCCGAGGCTAAAGCCACGAGCTTCGGTGGCGACCACGACGTCCACCGCCCCGAGGAAGGGGTAGGCCAGGCCGCGGACCACATCCGAGGTGGCGATCGGGTCCCGCAGCAGCGCCCACGTATCGGCGTGCCCCTCACACCACCGGAAGCGCTGGAGAAACGCCGCGCGGCCCGCCTGTACGGGATGACGGTAGGGATCCTCAGTGTCCAGGCGGAGCTCGAGCGTGAGCTCATCGTGTATCGGAATACCGTAGGAACCCGTCTCAGGAATGCTCGGTTTGATCTGACGCGCTAGATCGACAGCCCCGGGGCGTACGCCGACCAGACGCAGGCCTCGGCGTTGATAGAAACGCAGGGCGTCCAGATTGTCGTTTGTGGTGATCAACCACACTCGTCTGAGGCCGCGCCGGCGTGCGTCAGCGACCGCCGCCGCCAGCAGCGCCGTACCGACCCCTTCACCCGGTGACACCGCATCGATGCTGACGATCTCTAATTGATCGTTATCGATGCTGTAGGTCAGTACTCCCGCTAGAACACCGTCCCGCTCCGCGACGAAGGCGGGCAAGGTGGTCAGGTCATATTGGACGCCATGGCCCACGACCATCGGCATTCCCCACGAGTTCGTCAGGACACGTTGAACCGCCGGAAGGTCGGTGGGAGTGGCGGCGCGTACGGTCAGATTAGCCACGTCGGCACCGTAGTCTGGCTGTGCTGCTATGACATCTGAAATCACGGCTGTCGCCTGGGGCCACGAAGCGGACGGGAGGCAGATCCGCTGCGACGGCGGCCATATCCGGACCACCGGGATACACGACGGTGCCGAACCGGACAGGGGTGACCGACGGTATGGGAGGCGCGGTCGCGACGGCTTTGCCAAGCTGAGAGCATGCGTTTGCGGATCTTCACAGAGCCTCAACAGGGGGCTTCCTACGACACGCTTCTGGCTGTCGCCACCGCGACGGAGCAGCTAGGGTTTGATGCTTTCTTCCGCTCCGACCACTACCTCCCTATGGGAGTGGAAGGGCTTCCTGGGCCGACCGACGCCTGGATCACTCTGGCGGGTTTGGCGCGTGAGACGTCCCGGATCCGTCTGGGCACCCTGATGACCGCTGCGACGTTCCGTCTTCCCGGGCCGTTGGCGATCGCGGTGGCACAGGTCGATCAGATGAGCGGGGGCCGGGTGGAGTTCGGCCTCGGCACCGGGTGGTACGCGGAGGAGCACACCGCGTACGGCATTCCCTTCCCGGATCTGAAAGAGCGTTTCCAGCGGTTCGAGGAGCAGCTGGCGATCATCACCGGACTGTGGGAGACCCCTGAGAAAGAGACCTTCTCCTTCCAGGGCACCTACTACCAGCTCACCGACTCACCGGCCCTGCCCAAGCCCGCGCAGCGGCCCCGCCCGCCGATGCTGATCGGGGGTAAAGGGAAGCGGCGGACCCCCGCGCTCGCGGCCCGATACGCCGACGAGTTCAACGTTCCATTCGAGCAGCTGGAACCCACCAAAGAACTGTTCGCGGCGGTACGCAAGGCGTGCGTCGAACAGGGACGTGACGCCTCAGACATCATTTTCTCCGCCGCTCAGGTGGTCTGCTGTGGGAAGGATGCGGCGGAGGTGCAGCGTCGCGCCGACGCGATCGGCCGCTCCGTCGACGAGATGGCCGAATCTGGGTTGTGCGGAACGCCGGATCAGATCGTCGACAAGATCGGACGGTTCGCAGAAGCGGGAGCCTCCCGGTTGTACCTGCAGGTGTTGGACCTGTCGGACCTGGATCACTTGGAGCTGCTGGCCACCAGGGTGATGCCCCAGGTGGCGGATCTGTGACCGACGTAGTGAAAGGCTGATCCCGCTCTCAGTGAGTGGTGCCCTGTCGCCGCCCCGCCTGACCGTACGACTGAACGGGGCGGCGACAGGGGTACATGGTGATGGTGAGGGGACGGACACGCGACCGGCCGGACATGTCAGCCGTGCCGGTGCTGCTGCCGAAAGATTGGACCTGAAGTCCAAACAGGACCAAGATCATATGTGGTCCGGATAGCCCCAGCGGTCCGGACCACATGATCTTGGTGGTGTCCTCGTGGACGATACTTCGAGATCCGTTGTTGTCGGTACCCACTTCACCGAAATAGTCGTCCGCCCGACCGGGCGGCGCGAGAGTCGGTGCTGAAAGCGGGGGAGACATAGGGCGGGCCTCGAGGCCACGCCTTTGGGGTGACGACGAGGCGTTAAAGCGTCCGAGTGGTGGGTGCGCGCCCGGGCGCGTCGGAAACCTCAGACGGTCACGTCGGAAATACGACACCGTGGCCGTGGCCTGGTGGCCCAGCGCAATGGTGTATAGCCGGCTTCAGGCGCGTAGCCGCAGCCCACGGGGGGTGAGATGAAAGCCCGCCGCCTGCAACGCCCGTCCCAACGCGGACTCGGTGACTGGGGCTCCGTCGGCGCGTTCCACCGACAACGCCTCCAGCGCACCCGAGCGCACCGCCTCAGCCAGCGCGCGGGCAGCGGCGGTGAGCCGTGCCGCTTCCCTGGGGTTAGAACTGTCCAGATAGGACAGAATGGTGCGACCGCCTCGTTCGACATAGAGGACGAGTTCACCCTCCGACAGCACCACCAATGCGCCAGCCTTGCGGCCGGGGCGGTGGCCTCCGCCCGTCGCATCATCCGTCGGTCGCTCCGGCCACGGCAGAGCAGCGCCATAGGGGTTGGCTGGATCGGTGGCAGCGAGGACCACTGTGGAGGGTCCATCCTGGGCCTGACGGGAGCGGCGCAGCGCTCCGTGTTCTTCCTGCCCTGCCGCCACCTCCTCCGGCCACGGTGGTAGGACCGCGTCTGCAGCATGCTCCATGGCGTACCGACGCTCTGACGCGCGGAGTCGATCCACCGCTCCCGGAGCGGCGAACTGCGCCGCACCCAAACCCTCCACGAAGTAACCGCGCCGTACCATGCCCCGCTCCTCCAAGGCGGACAGCACCGGATACACCGCGGCGAAACCGCCAGGCGGCTGCTCGGCCGCCACGGCGCTACGAGTAAGGACGCCATGGCGCTCCAGAAGCACGTCCACCAACGCTGTGGCGCGTCGGGTCGGATCGGTCTCCCGGTCAGGCAGGCGGTACCACCGACCAGCCACTGTGGGCGGTCCGGTACGCGCTGGAAGGAGAGGCCGTCCGGGACGGCGGTAGCGGGAACGAGCTGGGCCGGGCCGGGCACGGTGCACACCACCGGCGTTGATGAGGGCCCGTAGCGGGGCGAGCGTGTCGTTGGACAGGTATCCCGCCCACACCAGATCCCAGATGACTGCGGCGAGTTCGGGATCCGGGACCGGTTGCCATAGGTGAACGACCCGATTCGACAACGCCCGGAAGAACAACGCCTGCCCTTCCGACAACGCCTCGAGCACCGCCTGGTGGGGTGGGGTCAGTGGCAGCGTGTCATCGGGAGGCGGCAGGAGCAGGGAGGCGGTGTCGGCGTACACCAGGCTGATCCAGCCGTCCCCACCGGCGAGGGCTCCTCGCCCCGCCCACAGCACCTCACCGGATGTGGTGAGCTCATCCAGCAGGGCTGGGGTGTAGTCGAAGACCCGGGCGGGGAGCACCAGGCGCTCCAGTGTCGATGCCGGGAGCGCGTACCCCTGGAGTTGGTCCACAGCGCGCAGCAGTGCCTCCTCACCGAAGGCTTGATCACTGATGTGATGCCAGTCCGGCAGGAAGCTGACGAGGGCTTTGGGCGGAACCGGTTCGATCTCACGCCGCAACGCAGCCAGGGAGCGTCGGCGGAGCAGACGGAGCACATCTGCGTCGCACCATTCGGTACCGGTCTGCGCCGGGGTGTACTCGCCGGCCAACACCCGGCCGGTGGCGGATAGACGGCGGAGCGCCGCTTCCACCACTTCCACAGGGAGCCCGAATCGGGCGGCGCACTGTGAGGCGGTGAACGGCCCATGGACGCGTGCGTACCGGCCGATCAGGTCCCCGAGCGGGTCGGCGGTGGGGGACAGGTAGGCGTCAGCCACCCCCGGCGGCGGCGCGACTCCCAAGGCGTCGCGTACTCGTCCGACATCCTCGATGGCGATCCAGCGTTCCTGTCCAGCGATTCGCACCTGGACGGCGCGGCGGGACTGCGCCAGCTCGACCAGCCACGCCGCGGGAACACCGCGCTCAGCGGCTTCGTCCTCGGTGAGATCCCCGACCACCCGCAACAGCTCGACGGCGTCTTCGAGGTCCCGCGGACACCGCTGTGGCGTCAGCCACTGCAGCTGCCGCTCGACCTCGGCCATGATCTCCGGGGCGATCAGCTCCCGCAGCTCGGCCCGCCCCAGCAGTTCGCTCAACAGCGTCGGATCCAGGGCCAACGCCGCGGCACGCCGCTCAGCGAGCGGAGCATCCCCCTCGTACAGGAAAGCCCCGACGTACCCGAACAGCAGGGAACGGGCAAACGGCGAGGGCTTGTGGGTCTCGGCCTCCACGACCCGGACGGAGCGGACCCGTATCCGGTTCATCAGATCCACCAAGCCAGCGAGGTCGAAGACGTCCTGCAGGCATTCCCGCGCGGCCTCCAAGGTGATCGGGAAGTCGGGGTACTGGCGGGCGATATCCAACAGCTGCGCGGCGCGTTGCCGTTGCTGCCATAGGGCTTGGCGGCGGCGCGGGTCGCGGCGGGGAAGCAGCAGCGCGCGTGCCGCGCATTCCCGAAAGCGGGAGGCGAACAACGCGGAGGTGCCGATCATCCGCTCCACCACTTCGGTGATTTCTTCTGGATCGAAGATCACCACGTCGGCGCCGGGAGGCTCATCGGTGGTGTCGGGCAGGCGGATCACGATGCCGTCATCCGAGGGCAGGGTCTGGGCCTCCACGCCGTACCGCTCCTGGAGACGGGCGGTGATCGCGAGCGCCCACGGAGCGGTCACCTTGGCGCCGAGAACACAGTGCACCGCCAAGCGCCAGTCGCCGAGTTCGTCGCGGAAGCGCTCCACCACGATGGTGCGGTCGTCGGGGAGGTGCCGGATGGACTGTCGCTGCTCGGTGAGATAGTTCAGTAGGTTGTCGGCGGCGGGTTCGTCCAAACCAGAGGCGGTTAACCGGTGGCGAGCCGCCTCAGGTTCCAACTGGGACAACTCTCGCAACAGTTCACCGATGGCCCGCCCTAGCTCGACGGGGCGTCCGGGTGACTCCCCTTTCCAGAACGGCATCCGGGCCGGTGCTCCAGGGGCGGGGGAGACGAGGACCCGGTCAGGGGTGATGTCCTCGATGCGCCAGCTGGTCGAGCCGAGCAGGAAGACGTCCCCTACCCGGGATTCGTACACCATCTCCTCATCCAGCTCACCGACCCGCGCGCCGCGTTCAGCGCCGGCTAGGTAAACCCCGAACAGTCCCCGGTCGGGGATGGTGCCGCCACTGGTGACGGCGAGGCGTTGCGCCCCGGGACGCGCCGTCAACGTTCCGGTGTGGCGGTCCCAGATCAGGCGGGGCCGCAGCTCCGCGAAGGCCGTCGACGGGTAGCGTCCCGACACCATGTCCAGAACCGCTTCGAGCGCCGAGTCCGGAAGTTCCCCAAACGGCGCGGCCCGGCGGATCAGCGTGGCCAGCTCGTCGACCCGCCAGGGATCCATCGCCACCATTGCCACGATCTGCTGGGCCAGAACATCCAACGGGTTACGCGGGTACCGAAGCTGTTCGATATCGCCGCCGGCCATGCGTTCGGCGATGACAGCGCTCGGCGCCAGTTCACCCCGGTGACGCGGGAAGAGGACCCCGCGGGATACCGCGCCGACGTGGTGACCTGACCGGCCGATCCGTTGCAGGCCTGAGGCGACGCTGGGTGGTGGCTCCACTTGGATCACCAGATCCACCGCCCCCATGTCGATCCCCAGCTCCAGACTGCTGGTCGCCACGACCGCCGGTAGCAGACCCGATTTGAGTTGTTCCTCGATGTGGATGCGTTCCTGACGCGATACGGAGCCGTGGTGGGCACGGGCGATGACCGGCGGTGCACCGGCCGCGGCGGCGGATTGCGCCATCACGGCGGCCGGCATCGGCAGGGACGGGCGGGCGGGATCGACAGCGACGGTTCCCGCTTCGGCGGTGGCTCCCGCTCCATCTCCCTGTGCTGCGGCGTGTTGGAACGCCAGTTCGTTGAGGCGGGCGCACAGGCGTTCCGCCATGCGGCGGGAGTTGACGAAGACGATGGTCGATCGGTGACGCAGGATGAGTTCGAAGATCCGTCTTTCTACGGCCGGCCAGATGGAGGCCTGACGGGGGTCGGAGTCGCTGCCTTGGGGAGGGTTGTCCGAGGGTTCTGAGGGAAGGGTGTCGGGCTCTGAGGGAAGGGCGTCGAGCGGAGCGGCATCGAGTCGGGTCATATCCGCGACCGGTGCCATAACGCGCAACTGCACGCTTTTACTCGTGGCCGGCGCCACCACCCGAACCGGACGGGTGCCTCCCAGGAAGCGGGCGACCTCCTCGATCGGCCGGACGGTCGCAGACAGGCCGATTCGTTGGGCCGGCCGGGGCAGCAGGTGATCAAGCCGTTCCAGGCTCAGAGCCAGGTGTGCGCCCCGTTTGGTGCCGCATACCGCGTGCACTTCGTCGACGATGACCGTCTCCACGGCACGCAAGGCCTCCCGGGCGGCGGAGGTCAGCAGCAAAAACAGTGACTCCGGCGTGGTGATCAGGATGTCGGGAGGGGTACGCGTGAGGGCGCGACGCTCCTGCGCGGGAGTGTCCCCAGTGCGCATACCGACCCGGATATCGGGAGGCGGCACGCCCAGGCGCCGTGCCGCGTGGCGGATACCGGCCAGCGGAGCACGCAGGTTGCGCTCGACGTCGACCGCCAGGGCCTTCAACGGGCTGATGTAGAGCACGCGGCACCGGTGACGAGGGTCGTGTGGCGGACCGGTCGTCACCAGCCGGTCCAGGGACCACAGGAACGCCGCCAGGGTCTTGCCTGAACCGGTCGGCGCGACGACCAGGGCGTGTTCCCCTCCCTGAATCACCGGCCAGGTCTGGGCCTGAACCGGCGTGGGGGCGGCGAATGAGGCCTCGAACCAGGACCGGGTAGCCGGGCTGAAGCCTGTCAGCGCATCAGCGGTGGACGCGTGGGGATCGGCAGTGGCCACCTGGCCATCCTGCCCCGCGGCTGTGACATCCACCGGCGAGCTGTCGAAACTGTCGCTCTTGCCCTGATTGTGGGGTGTCGAGTACGGTCACCGCACGCCCTGGAGTAGCCGTGTCCGGGGCGGAGGGGGGAAATAACGGTGACGATGACGCGCGGGCTCGGACCGCCGAGCGAGACCGATGTGTTGCTTCGTCAGTTAGACACGCGACTTGTGCTCTTACGCGCCAACGGTAACCACCGTGCCGCTGACGAGCACGATGATCGCTCGAATCCCATTCATGTCCACCTTCATGCCGCGGAGCGGCTCGCGGCCGTACTGCGTCGTTTGATCCGCGAAACCAACGGAGCCAGTGCGGCCGACCGCGCCCGGGTACGCGCGGCGGTGCACTATTTCGCGCTGCCTAGGGACGGAAGCGACCAGCGGCGTGTGAAATACCCGTTCCAGGACGTCCACGTGGTTAACGAGCTGCTGCACGAACTCGGCCGGGACGACCTGATGGTGAGCGAGGAGGAGCTGCTCCCCGCTGAGAAAAGCGCGGGGAGCCGTCGCTGAAACGGGTGAATGTGGCGGACGAGCCGGACGGTCACACCACCGCCGGGTGAAGCGGCACACGCTGGCGGGCCGTGGGCCAGTCATCGGCGGTCATGGCGTACTGCACCGTGTCCTGGAGCGAGCCGTCGGGACGGATCCGGTGCGCCCGCAGGATGCCCTCCCTGGTCGCACCGAGGTGCTCGATGGCGCGTTGAGAACGTTCGTCGTGGATATCGGTGTGCCATACCACCCGCACCGCTCCCAGATCGTCGAAGGCTCGGGTGAGCAGGAGCCGGGTCGCCTCCGTGGCGATCTCGGTGTGCCGCCATGAGCCGCCCACCCAGGTGGGGCCTATCCCGATGGAACGATGCCGGGGGTTGATCTCGGAGTACGACGCCATGCCCACCGCGGTGTTCGAGTCGACGGCGACCTGTGCCCAGGTGACTCGTTCGCCCCGCGCGGCGTCGCGGAGGGCTTGCGCGACTACCGTCGCCATCTCAGTGCGGGTCCGGGGCTGCGGTATCGGCAGGTAGCGCCACACCTCGGGGTCACGGCTGACGGTGAACAGATCGTCGACGTGGCGCATGCTTAACGGTTCGAGTCGGACATGACGCCCCTCCAACGGCGCCGCTGTCAGCCAGGGGGAGCGGGGAGGGGTGGCTCCCCGGTGGTAGTCGATGAGGTACTCAGGGAGGGGAATGTCCTGGGTGACCGGTATCGGGTCGTCAGCCACCTGCCGGAGCGGGAGGACGCCGGCCCAGAACGGCAAGGTGAGGTCTTGAGGCTCGTCAGCCACCTGAGGCCCCCGCACTTTGGCGGATACCTCGATGAGCGGGATAGCGAGCACCGCGGTTTGGGCCAGTTCCTTATCCGTGGGGGGACGGGTGTCGGCGGCACGCCCAGGCGCGATCTTGTCGATTAGAGCGGTGAGGACTTCCCGCTTTCGGGTGGCGTCGTGAACCAGGTGGGCGTGTCCGTGGACGATGACGGAGCGGTAAGTGACCGAGTGGTGCGGTTGCGAGCGGGCCAGAACAAGCCCATCTAACAGGGTGACGGCGACGCAGACCGGGAGCCCACCGCTGCGAGCTGCCAGCGCCATGCGGCTGCCTGTCGAGGCGTGCAGGTAGAGGGCACGGCCGTCGCGTACGTGCAAGGTGGGCAGGATTCGAGGTTCTCCGTCGACGAGAAACCCCACGTGACACACCAGCGCCTCGTCCAGGATGGCGTGGATCGTGTCCGCGTCGTAGCGAGCCCGCTCCAGTCTGCGGGTTGGGGTGTTACGAGGGGTCGACGGGTAGCCGGCTCCCATGGACGCTCCTTTGTATTGGTACAATCATTATTTTGTGATTGAACGATATGGGATCTCGGGGCGGAGTGCCAACGAGATAGCGAGCAGCGTGGAGGCCGCGCTTCGAGATGGGCGCCTTGCACCCGGCGACGCCCTCCCTCCGGTGCGGGCGCTCGCCGCTCAGTTAGGCGTCAGCCCTGGCACCGTTGCCGCCGCGTACCGCTCGCTCCGGGAACGGGGGGTGGTGGAGACCGCTGGACGACACGGCACCCGAATACGGAGCCGTCCCGCCGTAGCGCCCCGGATGAGCCTGCGGCTACCAGTTCCGGCCGGTGTGCGAGACCTGTCTAAAGGGAGTCCTGACCCGGCCCTGTTGCCGGATCCGGCTCCGTTGCTGGCTCGGGTACCGGTCACCCCAGTCGGTTACGACGCCGGTGGAGTGCTGCCCGAGCTGGCGGATCTGGCGAAACACCGGCTAGCGGCGGATCAGATCCCGACGCCGGCGTTGACCCTCACCAACGGAGCCCTTGACGGGATCGAACGGCTCCTGGCGACGAATCTGAGACCCGGTGACCGGATCGCGGTGGAGGATCCTGGGTGGGCGAATCTGCTCGATCTGGTGGCGGCCCTCAATCTCCAGCCGGTCGGAGTACCGATGGATCAATCCGGGCCGAGCCCGGACGGGCTGCGGCGCGCCCTCGCCGCCGGGGCGCGGGCCGTCGTCATCACGAGTCGCTCCCATAACCCCACCGGTGTCTCGGTCACCGCTGAACGGGCCAACCAGCTCCGAGAGGTACTGGCGGACTATCCCAACTGTCTCGTGATCGAGGATGACCACGCAGCCGAACTTGCCATCGAGCCGATCAGCCCACTGGCCGGATGTACCCAGTCATGGGCTTTTCTGCGCTCCGTCTCAAAGCCATACGGGCCGGACCTCCGTCTGGCGGTTCTGGCCGGGGACGAGGCGACGGTGGCCAGGGTGACGGGTCGGATGCGGCTGGGGGCGGCGTGGGTCTCCACGGTGTTGCAGCACCTCGTCGTGGCTATGTGGCGTGACCCGGCGGTGACGCGGTTGATCACTCATGCCCGGCAGGTCTATGCCCGACGTCGGGAAAGCCTGATCCGCGCGCTCGCTGAACGTGGGATCACCGCGTACGGGCGGTCCGGGCTTAATATCTGGATCCCCTTGGGGTCGCAGGCCCATGACAGCGGAGGGAGCCGATACGGAGCCGACCGGCAGATCGGGACGGGGCGGGAAGCCGCTGTGGTGGCGCGCCTTCGGGACGCCGGATGGGCGGTGGCGCCCGGGGCCATGTATCGGATCGCCAGCCCACCTGGGATTCGCGTCACCATTAGCGAGCTTCGTCCGGAGGAAGTGGAGCCGTTGGCTGACGCGATCCTCGCGGCGTGGCACCTCTCCCCCACCCACCCCGGGGTGTAGGCCGTGTGGCGGCATGCATCGGAGCGGTGCGCGGATCCGTCGTCCAGTCGATTTTCCGATCAGAAGGCCAAGAAGGCAGAAGTAGGCCATGAGAAATGGGCCGAGAAATGCGCTCGCTTGACGGGCGCCGTTCCCGTTGGATGCAGATCATGAACTCGCGCCCTCCGGATCAAGCGGCCCTGCGTAGCTTGACACCTCATCCCGACCCGCTGGAGGCGTCCGCGGTGGCACGCATCCAGCAGCGTCTGCTCATCCTGCTAGTCGTCATCCAGATACTCGGCGGTATCGGGATGGCGATCGGGTTGGCGGTGGGTGCCCTGCTGTTGAGCGAGCTGGCAGGACGGGACTGGGTCGCTGGACTCGGAGCCAGTGTGTCGATCGTGGGAGGCGCGCTGCTGGCGATTCCGGCCACGCATCTGATGCAGGCACGCGGGCGTCGCCCTGGAATGGTCCTGGTGTACCTGATGGGGGCGTTAGGGGCCGTCATTGTGGTGACAGCCACCCTCACGGACTCGGCGATACTGGCCCTGGCAGGGTTATTCCTGTTCGGTGGCGGGAGCGCCGCCAATCTCCAGGCTCGCTACACAGCGGTCGATCTCGTCGAGCCATCCCGCCGAGGACGGCATCTGGCACTGGTGGTCTGGGCCGCCACGATCGGAGCCGTGGCCGGACCCAACCTGTCCAGCGCCGCGGGGAACCTGGCCAGCTCGTTCAACGCGCCTGAAATGGCTGGTCCATTTGGAATCAGTACGGTGGTCTTCCTGGTGGCCGCTGTTGTGATCTGGGCTCTGATGCGCCCTGATCCGCTGCTGCTGGCCCGCCGGCGCGTCAGCGCTCTTGCCGCTGACACGTCGACCGCCTTCGACCCGTCGCGTGGGGAGAAGACAGACAACGGAACGTCGGAGCGTCCCACTGGGTCCGTTCGGCGAACCCCGCGGGCGTTTCGGTACGCTGCGCGTCAGGTCAGGGCAAACCCCGCTGCGCGTCTGGGGATAGGCGCAGTCGCGGTGGGGCACGCCGTGATGGTCGCGGTTATGGCCATGACACCGGTCCATATCGATCACGTCATGCACCACCATGATCAGACGGTCGTGCTGCAGGTGGTGGGGGTGGTCCTGAGTCTGCACATCGCGGGCATGTACGCGTTTTCACCCATCGTGGGGTGGGCCACCGATAGATGGGGATCCCGGCAGATCATCCTGGTCGGAGTGGGGTTCCTGCTGGCGGCCTGCGGGTTCAGCGCCACATCCGGCAGTAACACGGTGCGGTTGACCATAGGGTTGACCCTGCTCGGGCTGGGGTGGTCGTGCACCATGGTGGCGGGCTCAACCCTGCTCACCAGCGCCGTGGAGGTGCAGATCCGGCCGATCGTCCAGGGCCTCAGCGATGTGGCGATGGGGTTCGCCGGCGCTGTGGCGAGCGGGTTGTCTGGATTCGTGGTCCAAGGCGCCGGATACCCTGAACTGTCCGTGGTTGCCGCATTGATCACCGTGCCGCTGATTGCGGCGATCGTACGGACGACTCGGATAACCTCGACCGAGTGAGGCGCCGTGGTAACACGGCGGCGGTTTCAGGACGACACAGTGGGGAGACGGCGTGCGGTTGACCGACTTTTGGGAGCGGATGGAGCAGGCTTTCGGCCCGGCGTACGCGGCGAGTGTGGCTGCTGATCAGGCGATCCCGCAGTTGGGGAGCCGCACCATCGAGCAGGCGATACGTGATGGTGAGGAAACCGCAGTCATCTGGCGCGCCGTCTGTGAGGCGTATCCCGACCGCATCCCTCGTCAACTGTGGTGACCGGTGTGGTGACCGGCGGCGCTGTCGCCTGCAGACACCTTACGAATAGATGCGTCTAGATGCGTCAAAACGTAAAAGGCGGTACGCGCGCCAGCCCTGCGGGTAGCGCCGCCGCTTGAGGAGTCTCGAGGACCTTCAGGTCCTTAGCCGTTTGACCGTCCATACGCCGGTGCGGCACCGCTTCATGCGGCGCCGCACCGTTCGCCCCCCACGCCGTGGGGATGAGACCCTCAAACTGACCGGAAGGGTCAGCGCAGATAGGGGATCTTGGGGTTGAGAAGTCCGCGGGAAGCCAGGGCCGCACGCAGCGGAATCTCCTGATCGATCCAGCCGTCCTGCCGAACTCCCCAGAAGTTGGCGTTGTCCGGGCCGGCACCCAGCAGCTGCTGACGTACCGGTGACAGCCGCTGGAACCACTCTTCCTGGGGGTTGTAGGTCGTCTCGTCAAGCGGCCTGATCCACCGGTAGGTGTACCCGATGAACACCATCTTGCGGGTGATGTTGGAGAGATTCACCGAGCGGGAGTGCCACATCCTGCGGTCGAAGATGAAGGCGTCGCCGGGGTTGGCCTGGATCTCTATCGCGCCTGGAGGCTCGATGATCGGGTCATCGGGGTGCTCGGGGCGTCCTTCCAACGTGTTGTTGAGGTGAGAACCTGGAATGATCTTTGTCGACCCTCGCCCAGTTTCGGACAGATCTGACAAGACGTAGCAGATCTTTACCATGAGCATCGGGCGGGGGGTCATGTCAATGTCCGAATTCTGGCGGTAGCCATCCTGGTGCCAGTTCCAGAACGGTTTGCCAGGATCGGAAATCGGGGGGTTGACGTCTATGTGATTGTGATGCGTGTAAATGTTCCACCCTAGTAGTCCCCAGATATATGGGAACGTGGTGGGGTAGTCGAGCAGTTCGGGGAAAACTGGATCCCGATCCATGAAACCCATGACGTGGATGGATTTATCGGGTCGCAGTCGGTTAGCCCGCGCTTCCTCTTCGTAAACCCGATCCACGGCGAGTTCGACCCGCCGGCGCATGTCCTCGGACAGCGCGTTGCGAATCAGTAGCCAGCCCTCTTTGGCGAACTGTTGGCGTTCAGCCTCGCTGATGGGCTCGTAGCCAGTGGCTTCTGGGCTGCTTGTCTCGGATTCGCTCCGCACGTCCCGCTCCTTTCTGGCCTGCTGCCACACGCGCGGAATCCACCGCGCGCCCCGCGAGCATAGGAGCGGACTTGTGAAGAAGTAATGAAGATGTCGTTGGAATCTCGTCGTGAAAAAAGGGGCGATAGGCCGCCAGGGCTGCAACCGTCGACACCGTCTGGACGTTTTTAAGGCGGTAGTTCCAGATGACTGCGCTGAGTGATCAGCGGTGCGTGGGGGGAGAACGTGAAGGGGGCGTACATGGGCTCGCGCATTTTGGTGGCTGAGGATGATGCCAAACAGGCCAAACTTATCCGGATTTATCTGGAGCGGGAGGGGCACAGCGTATTAACCGTCCATGACGGACGAAGTGCTTTAGAAGCCGCCAGGTCCCGCGATCCCGACCTGTTGATCTTGGATGTTATGTTGCCCAAGGTCGATGGACTGGACGTGTGCCGTGTGCTGCGTGCGGAGTCGACGCTTCCGATCCTCCTGCTCACCGCCCGATCCACCGAGGACGACATCCTGCTCGGGCTGGATTTGGGGGCCGATGACTACATGACCAAGCCGTACAGCCCTCGTGAACTCACCGCACGGGTCCGAGCGCTGTTACGTCGGGCGCGCACCCTCGGCTACAACGAGCGGCAGCCGATCCGGGTGGGGGGCCTGGAGGTTAACCCCGAACGGTTCGAGGTGCGTGTCGACGGACGCGAGGTGACGCTCACCGCCAAGGAGTTCGGCATCCTGGAGACCCTCGCCCGTGAACCCGGGCGGGCGTTTACCCGGGCCCAGCTCATCGAACGGGCTTTCGGCTTCGATCACTATGTGCTGGAGCGCACCATCGATGTTCACGTGATGAACCTGCGTCGCAAGATCGAACCAGATCCGGCCAATCCTCAGTACGTTCGAACGGTTTACGGGCGGGGCTACAAGCTGGTTGACCCGATGGGGTGAACGTTGTCGCGGTGGTGGGGCAGTTTCCGGCTCCGGGTCTTCGGGCTGATCACCCTGGTGGGGGTCGCTGGGGTCGGGATGACGGCGTGGCTGATCGTGACCCAAGCCAACAGTCAGCTCAATGGATCAGCCGCTGCTCAGCGACGGGTGGTGCCGGAGATCATCGAAGAGCTCACCGAGTATGGGATCACCCATGGCACCTGGGAAGGGGTCCCAGAAGTGGTGGCGCGGTTGCGGGACCGCACCGGCCAGCGGATCAGGCTGACCACAGAGTGGGGCGAGGTGATCGTCGATAGCGATCACTTGGACGGAGAGGCCGCCCGGTCGATGCCGGCGCAGTCTCCCGCGTTGGTGGACCCCCGACCCCGGCTGGTCCTGGGCTGGCTGGACGCTGCCGAAGCCATCGAGGTCGTCTTGGAGGAGATCGATCGCTACCGCAGCAGCGTCCGATACTCCATCTGCCTGACCTCGGCGGGAGAACAGGTAAGGATCGTCGACGGCCCATATGGAGTGCCCCGCCTCGTCGCCGCGCATCCACGATCGGAAAACCACTTGCTGGAAAGGTGTGAGCAGGTGGCGCTGAGTACCCCGGGCGAACTCGCCGCCGACGCCCGGGAGATCCAGCCTTGCCGGCTGCATCTGGCGTCTTTACCGGATACGCCGCAGGATGACGCCTCCTTCACCATCGCCGACGAGCTCACCGTCGAGATCTACAGCTGTCTCAATCAGGTGTTCCTGGAGCGGATCGCCGACGTCACGCCGGTGCCTTTGCTGCTGTATCTGGGGGTGGGGGTCGGGGAGACTTCCCCTCTGCGGTTGAGCTTGCCGCCGGTTCTGCTCGCCTCCGGGCTGATCGCCTTGGTGGCGATCGGGAGCACGGTGTTGCTCAGTCGATGGGTCCTCCGACCGATCGACGATCTGATCCGAGCGTCTCGCCGGGTAGGAGAGGGAGAGTTCTCCGAGCGGGTGCCGCTGCGCGGGCGGGACGAACTGGCTGATTTAGTGACGGCATTCAACCGGATGGCTGACTCTCTGCAGGCCAGCGAGAGACGGCAGCGGCAGATGATCGCCGATATCGCGCACGAGTTGCGGACCCCGCTGGCGAACATCCGGGGCTATTTGGAAGCGCTCAAGGATGGAGTGTTGACGCCGAGCGAGGAGCTGTTCGCCTCGCTCCACGAGGAGGCCGTCCTCCAGCAGCGGATCGTCAACGATCTGCAAGACCTCACGCTGGCCGAGGCGGGCACTTTGGTCCATCACCGCGTCCAGATCGATATGGCGGAGGTGCTGGAGACATGCCGGAGGGCGTATGCCGCCGCCGCGGAGGCGAGCGGGGTAACGTTACGTTTGGTGACTGACGAGCAGCTACCGGTCGTCGGTGACCCGGACCGGCTGCGTCAGGCCATCGGGAACCTGCTCTCCAACGCGTTGCGCGCCACCCCGGCGGGTGGGGAGGTGACGCTGCGGGCGTACCGTGAATCGGATCCGGTACGCCCGCAGGCCTGGGTCGTGGTGGAGGTGGCGGACACCGGCGTGGGGATAGCCTCCGCGGATCTGCCCCGAATCTTCGACCGGTTCTGGCGAGCGGACGCGGCCCGGGGACGCGACACGGGTGGGAGCGGGCTCGGACTGTCCATCGTGCGCGAGATCGTGGCGGCGCATCAGGGGACAATCACGGCGCGCAGCACGGTGGGGGTGGGATCGGTGTTCACCGTCCGGATCCCAGCGGCCGTGGAGGAGCTGAAGGAGCTGGTGGCCGCGCAGGTGAGCGGGGCGACGGGGGACTGCGAGGCGCGGTGACTCTGACGTCAGAGCCAGTCCCGCGGGTCGGCTCGCAATCGAACACGTGTTCGGGTAACTTTCCGGTCGGGATAGACCGTACCCGGCGAGCCGGAGCGGTTTCTGTCGGACCTAGCGCCTAGCGTGGGCGCGTGAGCAGACGAGCGAATGTGAAGGCAGCAAGCCCGGGGGTGGCAGGTATGGCTTCAAGCCCGGACCGCGCGAAGTCCTTGGAGTTCGCGCTGGCACAGATAGAAAAACAGTACGGTAAGGGTTCGGTGATGCGTCTGGGTGACCGGGCGCAGGCACCGATGTCGGTGATCCCGACCGGCTCTATCGCGCTTGATGTGGCCCTGGGGGTGGGTGGGCTACCGCGCGGCCGGATCGTGGAGATCTTCGGTCCGGAAAGTAGCGGGAAGACCACGGTCGCGCTGCATGCGATCGCCAACGCTCAGGCGGCGGGTGGGATCGCCGCGTTCATCGACGCCGAGCACGCCTTGGACCCGGAGTACGCCAAGGCGGTCGGGGTCGACACCGACTCCCTTTTGGTCTCTCAGCCCGATACCGGTGAGCAGGCGTTGGAGATCGCGGACATGCTGATCCGCTCCGGCGCTTTGGATGTCCTGGTGATCGACTCCGTCGCCGCTCTCGTACCGCGGGCCGAGATCGAAGGCGAGATGGGGGACAGCCACGTTGGTCTGCAGGCCCGGCTGATGAGCCAGGCGCTGCGGAAGATCACCGGTGCCCTGAACAACTCCGGCACCACCGCGATCTTCATCAACCAGCTCCGCGAGAAGGTCGGGGTGATGTTCGGATCCCCGGAGACCACCACGGGTGGTCGGGCCCTGAAGTTCTACGCCTCGGTACGGTTGGATGTGCGTCGAGTCGAAAGCCTCAAGGACGGCGGCGAGGTCGTGGGGAGCCGGACCCGCGTCAAGGTCGTCAAGAACAAGGTCGCCGCGCCGTTCAAGCAGGCGGAGTTCGACATCATGTACGGCAAGGGCATCAGCCGTGAGGGGTCCATCATCGACGTAGGGGTCGAGCAGGGCTTTATCCGCAAATCTGGCGCTTGGTACACCTATGAAGGCGATCAGCTCGGCCAGGGCAAGGAAAACGCGCGGCAGTTCCTGCGTGACAACCCAGACGTGGCCGCCGAGATCGAGAAGAAGATCAAGGAGAAGTTGGGTATCGGACCAACCCTGGACAAGGCACCAGCCGCCCCGGAAACCCCGGTTGAGTTCTGAGACGACCCGAGTTCTGAGGCAATCCCTGACGGTGGGAGGCCGGCGTGGCGGGCCGAAGAGACAGGGGGCGGATGGCGACCGGTTCTGATCAGTGGGCCTCGCAGGGCAGCGGCGAAAGGCCGAACGCGCCGGACTCCGATACGTCGGACTTTGACATAACGTCCGACACGACGCTGGACCCCAACGGCGACACGGGATGGAGACGGGGCGACACCAACGCGTCCGTTCAGGCTGCGGATCGGACCGGTCGGTCTGTGGGCCGGTCCGGTAGGGCGGGTGAGTGGGCAGACGACGGTGAGGCGTACGAGCGGCTGGATGAGGCATATCAGGTGGATGAGGCATATCAGCGCGCTCGTGCGATCTGTCTGCGGCTGCTGACCTTCCGTCCTCGGACACGCGCTGAGCTCGCCGATGCCCTACGGCGTCGAGGAGTACGCGATGAGATCGCGGCAGCGGTGCTGGAGCGCTTCAGTGAAGTCGGCATGATCGACGACGCCGCGTTCGCCCGGGCCTGGGTGACTAGCCGACACCACGGCCGCGGGTTGGCGGGCCCGGTGCTCGCCGCAGAGCTGAGGCGGCGCGGCGTCGCCTCCGAGACAGTCAAGCAAGCGCTGAAGGAGCTGGATCAGGACACCGAGGAGACCACGGCGCGAGCGCTCGTACAGCGAAGACTGCGGGTGGTCCAGAAAGGGCCACCCGAGGCCGCCTTCCGCAGACTGGTGGGGATGCTCGCCCGCAAGGGGTATCCGGCTGGGCTCGCGGTCCGAGTGGTGCGGGAGGCGCTGGCGGAGCAGGAGGAGTACGCAGAGTTCGCAGACTCGATCGATCCGGACATGGTCGCGGACGCCATGACCGCGCAGAACGGGCTGGATCATCCCAACCGGGGTGACCCATACCAGTGAGTGAGCTTGTATCGTTAACCGCTTTACATCATGCTGCCAAGCGGCCACATGGGGTAGCGCATGCCCCGGTACAACCCGGTCATCGAACGGTCTGCCATATTCCGACTAAAATTACGAGACATTTTCGGTCCTGACCGAAATATTCGCCATTCATGCTGGATGTGGCCAGTGCTGGGTGATTACTTAACGTATCTTTGCGATTACCTGCGGAAATAATCGCAGCAATAGCCGTGCGTCCAGGTGTTGCCGTGATGTCCGATCACATCGGACCTGGGCGTATCGGCTTCGGATGCCTTCGGCGTCATACGTCCCGATCATGGCTCCTTGACCCAACGCCCTACGCCGACCTAGCCTCAGCCCTACCAGAGGAGAACGTCCGATCGACGCGGGAACTTCACCGCACGACATAGACAGCACGACAACATCACAGTTCGGGAACGATGTGCTGCCCCGGCGTATCGCCGCTCTCGTGAGAGTCGGCGAGCACCGGCGTACCCGTCGTACGGCGGCGGTGTCGACAGACACTGCCGACGAGGCGTACCCGTGCTTGGTCGGGCCACTCCTCGATCACAGCCGCGAACGTTCGCGGCAGGCAGGGAGGAGGCGGCCATGACCGCGGTCCAGCTCTTGCTGGGGGCGGCGGCGGTGATCACCGTGACGGTCGCCGCGACATTGATGGCGACCTGGTTTCTGATTCGGCGATTGTCCTCGTTGCGAAGCAATCCCGAGGAGGATCCCGCCTTCCTAGCTGAGCTCCACCGTCAGGAGGCCACCCTGGCGGCCTTACGCGCCGCGGCCGAGGAGGCCGCCGCTGCGGCTGAGGAGGCACGCACGGAAGCCGCGGCGGCCCGGGCCGAGTCGGCGGCCGCGAAAGCGGCCGTGGCCGTCGCCCGTGACGATGCGCGGCGCCAACTGGAGGGGGCCCGCGCGGACGCGGAGGCGATCCGGGAACGCGCCCGCCGGGAGGCGGACGCGGAGGCCGAGCAGATCCTGCGCGCCGCCCGACAGGCGGGAGAGCGGGAAAACAACGAGATGATCGCCCGGCTTCGGGAGCGGGTGGCTGAACTGGATAGGCGGGAACGGCGCCTGGAAGAACGCGAGCGGCGTCTGAACGAGGAGGCCGCACGACTCAACGAACGGGACCGCCGCCTGAGCGGCCTAGAAAACGACCTCAACCAGCGGGAATCGGCCCTCAACGCCCGGGAGGCGGAGCTCAGTGCCGCGGAGCAGCAGCATCGTCGAGAGTTGGAGCGGATCGCGGGATTGACCGCTGAGGCCGCCAAGGCGGAGCTGGTGGAGGCGATCAGTACCCAGGCCAAACGAGAGGCCGCGTTGCTGATCCGCGACATCGAGGCCGAGGCCAGGAACACCGCCGATGAGCGGGCCCGTCACATCGTCGTTGAGGCGATTCAACGGGTGGCCAGCGAGCAGACCGCCGAAAGCGTGGTAAGCGTCCTGCATCTGCCCGGGGATGAGATGAAGGGGCGCATCATCGGCCGGGAAGGCCGCAACATCCGGGCGTTCGAGTCAGTCACCGGGGTGAACCTGATCATCGACGACACCCCGGAGGCGGTGCTGCTGTCCTGCTTTGACCCGGTCCGACGGGAGATCGGGCGGGTAACCCTGGAGCGGCTGGTCCTGGACGGGCGGATTCATCCGCACCGGATCGAAGAGGTCTATGAGGAGGCACGGCACGAGGTGGAACGGCTGTGCCAGCGGGCCGCCGAGGACGCCCTGGTCCAGGTGGGTATCACCGACATCCATCCGGAACTTGTCACCCTACTGGGACGACTGCGGTACCGCACCAGCTACGGCCAGAACGTGCTCAAGCATCTGGTGGAGACCGCCCACATCGCCGGCATCATGGCGGCCGAGCTGGGGCTGGAGCCCAAACTGATCAAGCGCTGCGCTTTCCTGCATGACATCGGCAAGGCGCTCACCCACGAAGTGGAAGGCAGCCACGCGCTGATCGGGGCCGATGTGGCGCGCAAGTACGGCGAGGACGAGGCCGTCGTACACGCCATCGAAGCGCATCACAACGAGGTGCCCCCGCAGACCATCGAGGCGGTCCTGACCCAGGCGGCCGACGCCTGCTCCGGGGGCCGCCCCGGCGCGCGTCGGGAGAGCCTGGAAGCCTACGTCAAACGACTGGAGCGGATCGAAGAGATCGCCGGTGGCAAGCCCGGCGTGGAGAAGGTCTTCGCGATGCAGGCCGGCCGGGAGATCCGGGTGATGGTCCGCCCGGACGAGGTCGACGACATCGGGGCGGCTGTGCTGGCCCGGGATGTGGCCAAGCAGATCGAGGAGGAGCTGACCTACCCCGGTCAGATCCGGGTCACCGTGGTCCGGGAGTCCCGGGTCACCGAGATCGCCCGCTGAGCGCGGCTGCCGCGTTGGCGGACGCCGCCACGCCATAACGATCAAGGGGTACGCATCGCGCGTACCCCTGAGAACGTCCCGGTGACCGACCGGGTGGCGGAAGGGTCGCCCGTCGGCCGCGAGTCGTCGGTTCCGCCTCCGCCGTCAGGCGACGGCGGAGCGGAAAGGCGGGTCAGGCTCCGCCGCCCACGTCGGCGCGGTGGGGAGTGACAGGCAACGTCCCCTCGGTAGCGATCTCCTCATCGGCGCCGGTGAGCGCGCTGGGCGCCTTGCCGCCGCGTTGCGTCCGCCGCTCCACCCAGTGCGCGAACCATGTCAGCAGCGAGTTGATCACGATGAAGATGATCGCCACGACGATCACGGTCTGCAGCACGTTGCCGTAGGTGGCGTTGATGATGCGGGTCTGCTGCAGCAGCTCCGGGTAGGCGATGATGTAGCCCAGCGCGGTGTCCTTGAGCAGCACCACGAGCTGACTGACGATCACCGGCAGCATGGAACGGGCGGCCTGCGGGATCAGGATCAGCGTCATCACCTGGTATTTGCGCATACCCAGCGCGTACGCCGCCTCGGATTGGCCGAGGGGGACGGCGCGGATCCCGGCCCGGAAGGCCTCGGCGAGCACCGACCCGTTGTACAGGGTCAGCCCCAAGACCACCGCCCAGAACGCGGGGATCGATTCATAGATCCAGTTCGGCCACAACCAGTCCGGGACCCAGCCCGGCTGTTCCAGGTTGCGGAACACGAACGGCATGCCGATGAAGATGAAGAAGATCAGCAGCAGCAGTGGGACGGCCCGGAAGAACTCCACCACCGCGCCGGCTGGCCACCGTATCCACCGGTGATCGGACAGGCGTGCGGTCGCAAAAACCAGGCCGAAGACCAGGGAGAGCACCATCGCCGTGAACGCGGCCCGCAGCGTATTGCCCAACCCGGGAAGCAGGAAATCAATCCAGATGTCCGCTTCCAGGAAAGGCCTCCAGCGTTCGGCCGCCCACTGGTCGTTGCGGTCGAACCGCACGTAGATGTAGTACAGCAGGGCCGCCAGCCCGATCCCGAACAGGATGGTGAGGATCAGGTTGCGGCGCCGGGCCCGCGGCCCCGGGTGGTCGTAAAGAACGTTGTTGCTCACCGCTTCACCGCCAGACGCCGCGCCAGCCAGTCGAACAGGTAACCCACCGGGATCAGGACCGCCGCGAAGGTACCGGCGAAGACCAAGAAGATCGCCAACACGTGGTCACCGTTGGCGTTCAGCAGGGTCCGCATCGCGAACGCGGCCTCGGTAACACCGATCACCCCGGCGATCGTGGAGTTCTTGCACAGCGCGATCAGGATGCTGCCCAGCGGGGCGATCACGGCCCGACCAGCCTGCGGCAGGACCACGATCCACAGGGTCTGCAGGAATGTGAGTCCGAGCGCGCGGGCCGCTTCGGCCTGCCCCACCGGCACCGTGTTGATGCCGGCCCGGATCGCCTCACACACGAAGGCCGAGGTGTAGGCGGACAGACCAGTCACCCCGAGCCAGAAGTTCCGGGCGATGAGGTTCTGCGGGTCGGTCGGCAGGCCGATCAGGGACAGGGCGTCGCCGATGAACCCCGGCAAGGCGTTGAAGATGTTCACCGGGCTGATGGAGAGATTGAGGAACAGCCCGGAAGAACAGAAGATGATGACCAACGTCAACGGGGTGTTGCGGAAGATATTGACCCAGGCCGTCCCGAATCCGCGTAACACGGGTATCGGGGAGACTCGCATCGTGGCGAGCACAGTGCCCAGCACCAGGGAGAGCACCGCCGAGGTGACGGTCAGCCGGAGGATCATCAGGAACCCGTCGATATACAGCTGAAGGTTCCGTGACTCCTCGAAAACTTCCATGGGTTTCCCCCGTCAGATGTCAAGCGGGTAGGGGACGATCAACGGTCGGGACGGGCCGGGCCACACACGTCCCAGGCCCGCCCGACCGTCTGGTCGCACCGCTCAGTTACACCAGGGCTCAGTCACACCAGGAACCGTCGGGCGGCTCGATCGACGGCGCCGGGGTGCCGCTGGCGCCCAGCGTGGCGTTCCACGCCTCCTCGTACGCGCCGCTTTCGATCGCCTCGGCGAGGATCTCGTTGATCCGCCGGCAGCCCTCGGTGTCCTCTTCAGCGATACCGATGCCGTAGGGCTCCTCGCTGAAGGGCTGCCCAACGACGCGGAACTGGCCGGCGTACTGCTCCTGTGAGGCGTATCCGGCCAGGATGATGTCGTCGGTGGTGACGGCATGGACGGCACCGGCCGCCAGCTGCTCAACGCACTGCGAGTAGGTGTCGAACAGCTGCAGCTGCACGTCCGGGTAATCGGTCTGTATCCGCTCGGCCGGGGTGGAGCCGTTCACCGAGCACACGATGTGCTCAGAGGTCAGATCATCCGGACCCTGAATGTCGCTGTCGACGGGGACCAGCAGGTCCTGACCCGCGACGTAGTACGGGCCGGCGAAGTCGATCACCGAGGCCCGTTCCTCATTGATGGTGTAGGTCGCCACCACGATGTCGACGGTGCCGTTCTGCAGGAACGGCTCCCGGTTCGCCGAGACGGTCTCCCGCCACGTCACGTTCTCCTCGGGGATCCCCAGGCCCTCGATGATGATCCGGGCGATCTCGATGTCGAAGCCCTCGGGAGCGTCGCCGCCGGTGTCCAGACCCAACCCGGGCTGGTCGAACCGGACACCGATGGTGATGCGCTCCTGATTCAGGATGCCGCCGCCCTCGTTACCGTTGCTGGAGCCGTCACCGTCATCGCCGCCACAGGCCGTCAGCGTCGTGACGGCTAACGCGATGCTGGCGCAACCCATGAGCGCCTTGCGTACTCGCATGGTCTTCCTCCTTGAGAGGCGCGCTCCGTGGAGCTGGCGAGCTCCCGGAGGCCGGTTTGTCATCTATAGGGATTTACGTGCTTTATGTCGAGAGTCGTGGTGTGGGTGTCGTGTGGAACATCAGCGATACGCGCTTCGGGAGGTACTCCTTCACCGGGTAGTGCCGGGCGGCGAGGCGCTTCGGTGAAAGTCACCGGGGTGCACGCGCGTACCACCGCTGTCTTTCGGTGCGGGGCCACGTGTGGCGAGGCGGCCCGCCCCACGCGCCGCGGGGTTCTGACGGTGCCGGACCCGTCGAGCCTGAGGGGCACCGTTGGGTCCGGGCATGGTCGGTCGACGCTCAGTGCGTGAGGATCTTCGACAAGAAGTCCCGCGCCCGCTCGCTCTGTGGGTTGGTGAAGAACGCGTCCGGAGGCGCCTGCTCCACGATCTGACCGTCGGCCATGAAGACGATCCGGTCGGCCGCCCGCCGCGCGAATCCCATCTCGTGAGTGACCACCACCATCGTCATCCCCTCAGCGGCCAGCGAGGTCATCACGTCCAACACCTCATTGACCATCTCCGGGTCCAGCGCGCTGGTGGGCTCGTCGAAGAGCATCACACGCGGCCGCATCGCGAGGGCACGGGCGATCGCTGCACGCTGCTGCTGGCCACCCGAGAGCTGCGCGGGGTACTTGTCCGCCTGATTGGCGATGCCCACCCGCTCCAGCAGCTCCAAGGCGTACCGCCGCGCCGCTTCCTTGTTCTCCTTGCGGACCCGGATCGGACCCAGCGTGACGTTCTCGAGCACGGTCTTGTGGGAGAAGAGATTGAACGACTGGAAGACCATGCCGACCTGGCTCCGGAGCCGTGCGAGCGCCCGCCCCTCCTCGGGTAGCCGTTGTCCAGCTATGAGAATTTCACCCGATTGGATCGGCTCTAACCGGTTGATCACTCGGCAGAGTGTGGACTTACCCGAGCCTGACGGCCCAATCACCACGACCACCTCGCCGGTGGCCACCGACAGGTTGATGTCTTTGAGGACGTGTAGGGAACCGAACCACTTGTTAACGCCCTTGAGGACAACCAGCGGCTCACCCTTTGCCTGGTCGGTGACGGTGACCGCGCTTGTGTGCTCCGTTGTTTCGTCGCTCATGCCATCCTGTCCTCGCATCCTCGCGTGGCGGCCACTTTAAACCCGCAGTGCGTCAGACCACGACCATCTGTGGTCACAGACCAGTAACTTCACCGGTCACAGGCCGGTAACTTCTCGTCGTCTGCCCGATCCGGGCCGTTTAACCAACCTGGATGGCGCTGCACCCACGGCGCCTGTCAGGTCGTCGATGAACGCGGATACGCTGTGAAAGTCATGAGCGCGCCAGTTGAGACCACCGCCAGCGGCCAACCCCGCACCTATCAGGTGCGCACGTTCGGCTGCCAGATGAACGTGCACGACTCCGAGCGGATCGCCGGGTTGCTGGAGGCCGCCGGCTATGTGCGGGCCGCCGCCGACGCCACCCCCGACGTTGTGGTGTTCAACACCTGCGCGGTTCGGGAGAACGCCGACAACCGGCTGTACGGCAACCTCGGGCATCTGCGTCCGGTCAAGAAGGCCCACGCCGGGATGCAGATCGCTGTCGGTGGCTGCCTGGCCCAGAAGGACCGCGAGGAGATCATCCGCCGCGCCCCGTGGGTGGACGTGGTCTTCGGCACCAACAACATCGGCAGGCTGCCGGTGCTGTTGGAGCGGGCGCGCCACAACGGTGAAGCTCAGGTGGAGATCGCCGAGTCGTTGGAGGTGTTCCCCTCCACGCTGCCGGCCCGCCGGGAGTCCTTCTACTCCGCCTGGGTGTCGATCTCCGTGGGCTGCAACAACACCTGTACGTTCTGCATCGTCCCCAGCCTGCGAGGCAAGGAGACCGACCGGCGCCCCGGCGACATCCTGGCCGAGGTGGAGGCGCTGGTCGCCGACGGTGTGTTGGAGATCACGCTGCTGGGGCAGAACGTCAACTCCTACGGGGTTGAGTTCGGGGACCGGCAAGCGTTCAGCAAGCTGCTGCGCGCCTGCGGCGGGATCGAAGGGTTGGAGCGGGTGCGCTTCACCTCCCCGCACCCTCGCGACTTCACCCCCGATGTGATCGCCGCGATGGCCGAGACCTCCAACGTCTGCCATCAGCTCCACATGCCGTTGCAGTCCGGATCCGACCGGATCCTGCGCGCGATGCGTCGCTCTTACCGCGCCGAGCGGTATCTGAACATCCTGCGTCAGGTTCGGGAGGCGATGCCGGACGCAGCAATCAGCACCGACATCATCGTCGGGTTCCCGGGGGAGACGGAGGAGGACTTCCAGGCCACCCTGGACGTGGTGCGACAGGCCCGCTTCGCGCAGGCGTTCACCTTCCAGTACTCACCCCGTCCCGGTACGCCCGCCGCGAGCTTCCCCGACCAGGTTCCGGCGGAGGTGGTACGCGAGCGCTACCAGCGCCTGGTCGCCCTGGTGGAGGAGATCACCTGGGAGGAGAACAAGCGACTGGTCGGCGCCACCGTCGAGGTGCTGGTGGCCGTGGGAGAAGGGCGGAAGGACACCTCCACCGGCCGGATGTCCGGCCGGGCTCGAGACGGGCGTCTGGTGCACTTCAGCGTGCCGGAGGGGACGACGGTGCGGCCAGGTGACGTCGTCCACGTGGAGGTCACCTACGCCGCGCCGCACCACCTGGTCGCTGACGGACCCTTGCTGTCGCACCGGCGTACCCGGGCCGGGGATGCCTGGGAGGCGGCGCAGGCCGCACCCGCCGCGACTGGCCGTCCGGGAGGGGTCATGCTCGGCATGCCCACCGTCGGTCCGCCCGTATCGGCCTCCTGAGCCCGGTGCCGCATAGAAGACCCTTGGTTGGGGCGAATCGGCGGTCTACTGGCCTGTGAGGCTGGTTAGAGGCCTGCCTGTCGTTAGATGCCTGCCTTTCGGATTCGGGTTTCGGCGTCGGAAGCGGGCTCAGCGCGTCGCCGCATCGTGCGGTACGCCCGTTCAGCCCCGCTGAAGGGGAGGCGGCGGGCGTTGCGGTTCTGGGCCCTGGGACGCCGGGTGGCTTGCGGGTGAGGCCTTACGGGGCCTCGCCTCCTCACACCTCACAGGAAGGGCGCAAGGAGGCGCGGCCGCAACGTCTCAGTAGGGGACCGGGTGATCGCGTCGCGGACAGCCGTGGGGCGCTGAAGGGTGAGCGAGTCAGGCTGAGGGTGAGTGGGGCAGCCTGAATAACGCGTTGTGGGCCCCAAGCTTTGTGGGGCCCACAACGCGTTCAGGAAAATCCCGCAGCTGACCGGGGCCGGCTGGTGCACCAAGCCGGCCACGGAGCCGACGCTGAGCCGATTGACGGAGCCACTTCCGCCGGCGTCGGCCTGACCCGGACGGAGAAGGCTCCCCGGATCAGCTCCTCAAGCTCAGCCGGCCTTTTCCGCCAGCTCCAGGAAGCGGCGCTTGGTCTCCAAGGACTCCTCCGCCTCCCGGATCCGCCGTTCGTCTCCGCTGGCCCGGGCCTTCTCCAGCTGCTGCTCGGCCCGCGCCACCTGCTCACGCATCTGCGCCAACAGCGGGCTCTCCGACGGCGGGGTACGCCGCCAGGCGCTGTCCAGGGCCTGGCGGATACGCTCCTCCACCGCCCGCAGGCGCCGCTCCAGAGCCTGCTGCGACTCGCGCGGCACCCGGCCGATCTCCGCCCAGCGGCTGTGGATCTCCCGTAGCCGTTGCTGCGCGGCGCGCGGATCGGCCTCCACGTCCAACGCCTCAGCCTCGGCCAGCAGCGCCTGCTTGCGTTCGAGGTTGTTGCGCAGCTCGGCCTCGCGGGCGCTGAACACTTCGCTGCGTCGGGTGAAGAAGGTGTCCTGCGCCGCCCGGAAACGCTCCCACAGCCGTTGCTCAGCTTCCCGGCTGGCCCGTGGCGTGGCCTTCCACTCGGCCATCAGCTCTTTCAGGCGTGCCGCGGTGGGACCCCAGTCTTCGGAGGTGGATAGCTGCTCCGCCTCAGCGACCAGCTCTTCCTTCCGCGCCTGGGCCTGCTTGCGCTGCTGATCCAGGCTGGCGAAGTGGGATCCGCGCCGGCGTACGAAGGCGTCCCGCGCGGCCGCGAACCGCTTCCACAGCTCCGCGTCGGTACGCCGGTCGATCCCTCGGATCGTGCGCCACTCCTCCACGATCTCCTTGAGCCGGTCACCGGCCGCTTTCCACTGGGTGGATTCGGCGCTGATCCGCTCGGCCTCCTCAACTAGGGCTTGCTTCCGCGCCAGCGCCTCGGCACGGGCCGCCTCCCGGGCCGCTTTCACCTCTTCGCAGCGCTTTTCGGCACGGGCGGTCAACTCATCCAACCGGGCGGCCAGGGCGTCAAGGTCGCCGACGGCGTGTACCTCATCCAGGGAGGAGCGCAGCCGCCGGATACTCGCCAGCGAGTGCTGCGGGTCGGCCGCGCCGGACTCTAGCCGTGCCTCCAGCAGGTTCACCTCAGTGAGGAGGTCTTCATAGCGTCGTGCGAAGTGCGCTAGTCCCTCCTCAGGAGTGCCTGCCTGCCAGGAGCCAACGACTCGCTCACCGGCGGCGGTCCGTACGTACACGGTGCCGTCCGCGTCGATGCGACCAAAGGCCGTCCAGTCGCGGGCGTCAGTGCTCATCAAGCCATCCTCGCGTTCCCACCGGCTCCGCACCATCCCGATACGTCGCCCTCATGGGCGCGGTTGCGCCCCTTTCGGCATTCTCACAGGTCGCCCCCGGCGTCCGTCGAGCGCCCGCAGCCGAACCGTGACCTAAGAGCCGATCCCGACCGACTCCTCCCGGGTTCGACGTCGGCTCCGTGTCGGATACCGGGTGTCTGAACGGTACCGCCACCGAAGACCGGGGGAGACCGGCCACGATAGGTTAGGTCGGTGCGTGCGGAAAGCGACCGGCTGCCGGGGCCGGTCATCGCGATCGTGGGTCCGACCGCGACTGGTAAGTCTGCCCTGAGTGTGGCGTTGGCGCGAGCCCTTCCCCCGCCCTCAGGTCAGCAGTTCGGCGCTGAGGTCGTCAACGCCGACTCCATGCAGCTGTACCGGGGCATGGATATCGGTACCGCCAAAGTCACCGCTCAGGAGGCCGCTGGGGTACCCCATCATCTGCTGGACATCTGGGAAGTCACACAGACGGCCAGCGTCGAGGTGTACCAGCGTCAGGCTCGTGAGGTTATCGAGAACGTCCTGAAGCGTGGGACGGTACCCCTCCTGGTGGGCGGCTCCGGCCTGTATGTGCGGGCCGTGTTGGACCGCATGGAGTTCCCCGGCACCGACCCAGCGTTGCGCGCGCGCCTGGAAGAGGAGCTAGCTCAGGTCGGGCCAGCCGCTCTGCACGCCCGCCTGGCCGAGCTGGACCCCCAGGCCGCCGCAGCGATCCTGCCCAGCAACGGCCGGCGCATTGTCCGGGCGTTGGAGGTGGTGGCCCTCACCGGCCGTTTCAACGCGCAGCTGCCGCCACCGGAGCCGGTTTACGACGCGCTCCGTATCGGTCTGGACTGTGATAACGCGCTGCTGGACGAGCGGATCGCGCAGCGGGTGGAGCGCATGTGGCAGGCGGGGTTCGTCGACGAGGTACGCGCGCTCGCCGCGGCTGGGCTGCGTGCCGGCCGCACCGCGAGTCGGGCCTTGGGGTACCAGCAGGTACTGGACTACCTCGACGGACGGTGCGACGAGGAGCAGGCCAAGGCCGCGACCGTCACCGCCACCCGCCGATTCGCGCGACGTCAGCGTTCGTGGTTCCGCCGCGACCCCCGGGTGTACTGGGTTGACGCCACCCGACCTGACCTGCTGGAGGTGGTGCTGGAGAAGGTGGCGGAGCGGTTTCCCCAGCTAATCGAGCGGGCACGGCCACAGTCGGGTCCGCAGCCGCCTGTGGAGCCGGTAGGGCAGGCGAATCGGGCAGCAGGTCGAGGAGCAGGTGGGGTGGCGGAGATGGCCGAGGTAACGGAGCGGCGATGATGGGGAGCATGCGGTTCGCCAAGGGCCACGGCACGGGCAACGATTTCGTGATCCTGCCCGATCCTGACCTGACCATTGACCTCACACCCGAGCGAGTCCGGGCGCTGTGTAACCGGCGGCGCGGAATCGGAGCCGACGGCCTGCTGCGAGTGGTGCGCTGTCAGGCACACCCGGACGGGGCCCGGCACGCCGGGGAAGCGACCTGGTTCATGGACTACTGGAACGCCGACGGCTCCTTGGCCGAGATGTGCGGTAACGGAGCCCGGGTTTTCGCCCGCTACCTGGTCGACACGGGGTTAGCGTCCGCTGGTTCGCTCGCCTTCGCCACCCGTGCCGGCGTCAAGACGGTCACGGTGGCGCAGGACGGTGACGTGGTCGTGGACATGGGGGCCCCACAGGTGGGGGATGAAGCCAAGGCCGTGGTGGCGGGGCGTGTTTTCCTGGGCACCTCGGTATCGATGGGGAACCCACACTTGGTGTGTCCGGTTGACCTGGAGACCCTGGCCGAATTGGACCTGACACGCCCACCACGCGTGGATCCGGGGGTTTTCCCCGACGGGGTCAACGTCGAGTTCGCCGCCGTGGTGGCGCCCGGTCGGGTCCGGATGCGGGTCCATGAGCGCGGCGTAGGGGAGACCCTCTCCTGTGGGACCGGCACATGCGCGGTGGCCGCCGTCATGGCCCAGGGGGAGGGGCACCCCACCGAGGCGGTGACGACGGTGACGGTGGAGGTGCCCGGTGGGGTCCTGACGGTCCAATTAGGAGAGGGGACGATCCGGTTGGGCGGGCCCGCCGTGATCGTCGCCGAAGGGCACCTCAACGCCCGGTACTTCGATCTGGCCTGACCCGATCTTTACACCGCTGGTTTATCTGGTTTGTCGGGTTGCGTACGCGCCCCGCGTACGCGGCACGCGTACGCGGGGCCTTGCGCGTACCTGCGTCGTGCTCTGTGGGCCGTTCACGCCCCAGGGGAGGTTTGGACCTAGGGCCGCCCCTCCCCGGGCGTCTGAGCGAAGGTGAGGGCGCCTGGAGGCGCTATCGGGACAGCAGGCCGTCCCGGTGGGCAAACAGCTCACCCTCCTCCTCTGAGGAACCAGGCTCGGGAGGGTTGGTGTGGGTCTGACGCGCCACAGAGCGGATCGCCGCCGCTACCGCCGGCGCTACCCGGCTGTCGAACACACTCGGCACGATCACGCTCGCGTTGAGCTTGTCCTCCCCGACCACGTCCGCGATCGCGCGAGCCGCCGCGAGCGCCATGTCGTCGGTGAATTCCCGTGCCTGCGCATCCAGCAGCCCACGGAAAACTCCGGGGAACGCCAGCACGTTGTTGATCTGGTTCGGTTGATCGGAGCGGCCGGTGGCCACCACCGCGGCGTACTGTCGAGCCTGCCGAGGGTCGACCTCCGGATCCGGATTGGCCAGCGCGAACACGATCGCGTCCTTGGCCATCGTCGCGATGTCCTCGCCGACCAGGATGTTGGGCGCGCTGACCCCGATGAACACATCCGCGCCTTTGAGCGCCCCCCGAAGGTCACCGGTGTAGTTCCCTCGGTTGGTGTTCTCGGCCAGCCACTGCCAGGTCGGGCTGAGGTTAGGCATACCCCGGTGCAGCGCTCCGTGGCGGTCGCAGGCGATGATGTCGCCCACCCCCTGACGCAGCAGCAGTTTCATGATCGCTGTACCGGCGGCACCGGCGCCGGAGACGACCACACGGACGTCCTCGATGCGTTTGTCCACCACCCGGAGGGCGTTGGTCAGCGCCGCCAGGACGCAGATCGCGGTCCCGTGCTGGTCGTCGTGGAATACCGGGATATCCAGGCGCTCCCGTAGCCGCGCCTCAATCTCAAAGCAGCGCGGGGCGGCGATGTCCTCCAGATTGATGCCTCCGTACGCGGGAGCCAACGCGCATACGATCTGGACGATCTCGTCGGTGTCCTGGGTGTCCAGGACCACCGGCCACGCATCGACCCCGCCGAAGCGCTTGAACAGCGCCGCCTTGCCCTCCATCACCGGCAACGCCGCCGCCGGGCCGATGTTGCCCAACCCCAGCACCGCCGATCCGTCGGTCACCACCGCCACGGTGTTGCGTTTGATGGTCAACCGGCGGGCGTCGTCGGGGTTCTCCGCGATGGCCATGCAGACCCGCGCCACCCCAGGGGTGTACGCCCGGGAAAGCTCATCACGCGTGCGGAGCGCGATCTTCGGGGACACCTCGATCTTGCCGCCGAGGTGGATGAGGAAGGTACGGTCGCTGACCTTGCGTACCTCCACCCCCTCCAAGCTGTTGAGAGCATCGACCACCTGTTCGGCGTGGGCGGAGTCAGCGGTATCGCAGGTGATGTCCACCAGGATGCGCAGGTGATCGGAGTCCACGACATCCAAGGCGGTGACGACGGCTTCGGCGCTGCCCACTGCGGTGGTCAGACGTCCAATCGCTGAAGGCTCGGCGGGGACAGACGCGCGAATCGTGATCGAATAGCCAGCGCTGGGCAGGCGGGTGGTCACGGTGTTCCTCTCTTTCGGTCGTACGGCGTTGTACGAGGTGCGCTCCCTCACCCGTAACTGTCCGACGACCGGTTAGGTTCTGACTCGGGTCTTAAGGTGCGCGGAGCTTATTTTTCTCTCGAATCCACGCCCAGTGTTGTTCACCCCCGGCATTGCATACGCATCGTGACCACCGGGCCTTGGACGCCGGTTCTGACACCCATGTGATGCGGATGATGTCTGGATAAAAAGCCGCAATGGGAGTGGAATATCAGAGTACGTGACCTTTGGGGGGAGACCCCCAAGGTGTAGCGGCACGGGAATATGGCGGTGTTTCCGAGAGTTGGGATTGACGTGGGATCGGTACCCGGTGACCCGCTGGGGTCGCCCATGTGGACCCTTTTGTGGACGTCTTCGCGTGGAGCCACCGCTCGTTGAGGTGATGGTGTTCGTTGTATAGCGCTGCCGGAGGACCACCGCGGAACCCGTCGGTTCCCGCGCCGGACCTGCGCGTGTACCACCGCTGGTGGTGGCCCTGTCCGGGCACGAAATCAGAGGTACGCACACCGACGCTTCTGGACAGGGTGGGTCATCGGTAACGGAAGCATGATCATGAAATTACGGATGCGGGGTGGACTGACAACGTGCCAGGATCGATCCCGATGGGAGAACCGATGAAGACCGACCGCCCCGAATTCCGGGCCGGGACGCGTGAAGCAGACGTACTCGATTGGCGGGTGGAGGTCCACCAGGCCGATCTGGCCGACACCGATTCGACGGGCGGTATCGATCTGACAGGGGAAATCGACCTGGCGGATCCGATCGACGTCTGGTCGGATGACGAGCCCAACACCGGTGAGTTGGATCTGGCCGACCGGCACGCGCTGCGGCGGGTCGCTGGCCTGTCCACCGAACTGACCGACGTCACCGAGGTCGAGTACCGCCAGCTGCGTCTGGAGCGGGTCGTACTGGTCGGAGTGTGGACCGAGGGAACGATCGTCGACGCTGAGAACTCGCTGATCGAACTGGCGGCGCTCGCCGAGACCGCCGGCTCCGTCGTCCTTGACGGGCTCATCCAGCGTCGTAGCCGCCCCGACCCGGCCACCTTCATCGGCCGAGGCAAGGTGGGGGAGCTCCGTGAGGTCGTAGTGGCCACCGGAGCCGACACGGTGATCTGCGACGGCGAGCTGTCCCCCAGCCAGCTGCGTAACCTCGAGGAGCAGGTCAAGGTCAAGGTGGTCGACCGGACCGCCCTGATCCTGGACATCTTCGCCCAGCACGCCAAGAGCAAAGAAGGTAAAGCCCAGGTCGAGCTGGCGCAGTTGCAGTACCTGCTGCCGCGACTGCGGGGTTGGGGTCAGACGCTGTCCCGGCAGGCCGGTGGTCGCGCCGGCGGCGCGGGCGGCGGTGTCGGTCTGCGTGGCCCCGGTGAGACCAAGCTGGAGACCGACCGGCGGCGCATCCGGGCCCGAATCGCACGCCTCAAGCGAGAGATCAACGGGATGCGGACGGTACGCGAGACGAAACGCGCCAATCGCCGCCGCAACGCCATCCCCGCGGTCACCATCGCCGGCTACACCAACGCCGGCAAGTCGAGCCTGCTCAACCGGATCACCGGGGCGGGGGTGCTGGTGGAGGACGCGCTGTTCGCCACCCTCGACCCCACCACACGGCGGACCCAGACCTCTGACGGACGCATCTACACGCTCTCGGACACGGTCGGCTTCGTCCGTCACCTCCCGCACCAGCTGGTTGAGGCGTTCCGGTCCACCTTGGAAGAGGTGGCCCAGGCCGACCTGATCCTGCATGTGGTGGACGGTGCTCACCCCGATCCCGAGGCGCAGGTCGCCGCTGTGCGGCAGGTATTCAGCGAGATCGGCGCGGACACGGTGCCGGAGCAGCTGGTGATCAACAAGCTGGACATGATCGACCCGGAGAAGCTGGTATGGCTGCGCACCCTGTGGCCCGACGCCGTGTTCGTCTCCGCCCACACCGGGGAAGGGATCGACAAGCTACGCGCCACGATCGAGGAGCGGCTGCCCCAGCCCGCTGTTGAGGTACACGCCGTTGTGCCATACCAGCGCGGTGACCTGATCTCGCGCATCCACCGTGAGGGTGAGGTGCTGGCGACGGAGCACACCGCCGACGGCACGGCGCTGCACGCCCGCGTAAGCCCAGCGCTAGCTGCGGAGCTGGTCGCGTACCGAGCACAGACATCTGCACCGGTGTGATGACACATGGCCGGACCACGCCCGGCCCTCCCGGAGACACCCCACGGTCCGGGAGCCAGGCGGGTCCGGCCTTTCCACGCTCTCCGCGTCGCTCTCGGCGTCGGCGCTGGTCTCCGCGTCGGCTTTGTGATCGGATTTCTGGCCGGCGGCCACCGCGTACCCTCTGACGATCCGGCGATCTTTGTGGTACGCGCGCGCCGCCGCGTACCCAGGCAGGACACGCGACACACGCGACGCCGGGCCGGAGATCAGCGACGCCGTTGCCGCATGCCGGGCGGGACGCTAGATCCGGACAATGTGGGATGGCGGCGACAGGGCGTCCGAAGCGTCTGGGGTGCCCGGAGTACCCGTGGTGTCCTTAGTGCCCTAAGACGCGGTATGAGATCCCGATCACCATGTGGTCATGTAGGGATAAAACCGCGCTCGACGTCGGGTGGGGTCGGCGTATCCGGTTGTCTCTGTCAAACTGTCGCGGTGCCTGGAACATCATCTCCCTCTTATGCCCGTACCGCATCGGACAGGTCTCGGGCCAGGTACTCGGATGGTGTCCAGCTGAACCGGAAGGGGTCGGGCATCGCGGTCGTCCTCGCCGTGAGCGTCGCCGCGGTGATGGCCGTTCCCGTCCCTGTCGCCGCCCAACCGTCCCCTGAAGCCAGTGGTGCCGCCACCGCAGCTGACCAGCAGCCTGGCACGACGGTGTGCGACATCACCGCCGACGGGTTGCAGGAGATCAGTGGGCTGGTCGCGATCGACGGTGGTTTCTTTGCGATCCCTGATGACGGGGACACCGTCGATGTCTTTCAGCTCGACAGCGCCTGTGAGGTGGTCGCTGAGTTCAGCTTCGATAACGACCCGCGGGACACCGAAGACCTTGCTATGGCCGCCGACGGCGCTTTGTGGATCGCCGATACCGGGGACAACGCGGCCGCGGAGGAGGACTTCGACGACGCCCGGGAGACCGTGGCCCTGTGGCGGATCACTCCCGACCGTAGCGATATCGCCATCTACCGGTTCACGTATCCCGATCAACCGCACGATGCCGAGGCGTTGATCGTCGAGCCCGACGGCACGCCGGTGATCATCACGAAGGAGGTTGACGGGACCTCGGGGATTTATATCCCAGACGGGGAACTGGTAGAGGGAGACCCCATACCGCTGACGCTGGTCGGTGAGGTGACGTTCGAGGCCACCGGCACCGAAGGCAACCTGCTCGGTCTGGTAGGGCAACGACTGGCCACCGGCGCGGCTTTGTCTCCCGACGGGACGCGGGTACTTATCCGGACCTACTCCGACGCCTATGAGTGGGACGTCACCAACGGCGATGTGGTGGGCGCGTTAACCAACGGCACACCACGTATCACGCCCTTACCGGAGGAACCGCAGGGCGAAGCCATCACCTACAGCCACGACGGCAGAACCTTCTACACGGCGACGGAAGCGGTCAACAACGAACCGGCTCGGATCTACCAGTACACTCCGACCGCTCCGCCTCCGCCGACCCCCGCGACGAGCGATGCTGGGACGGAGATGAGCTGGTTCGACCGGCTTCAGTTCCAAGACATCACCCGGATGATCGCCGGGGTAGGGGTGTTTGGCCTTCTCCTGCTGCTGATCGGGATTTTGGGGATCTGGCTAGCCCGCCGACGGGCGCGAGACCGCGCTGCAGGTGCCAAGAAGTCGGATGACGACGAGCCGGACTGGACACCCCGGGACCCGGATGATCCCGATGACGTCAGGGAGCTGGACGGCGGAGATCCAGATGAGCCTGACGGGCCCGACGCCCCCGCGAGCGGGGAGCCCGTCGGTCGGGCCAAAGTGCCCCCACCGGCCGAGCCTGCCCCGCCAGGACCGGTACCCGTGACCCAGCGGGGTCGAGCGACGGTTCCACCGCCATCCGGGAGCACTGGACGCGCGACCGTGCCGCAGGGGCGTGCAACACCCCCCGCGTCTAGTGGCCCGGTTCCGGTCCGGAATCCGGCCACGGGGGCCGTCGGGCGGGTCTCCGGGCGGGCCCCTCGGTCGACCGGTGCGAATCCGCAGGTGTCGGGTGCCAATCCTCGGGTGACGGGTGCGAATTCGCAGGTGTCAGGCGCGAATCCTCGCGTGACGGGTGCTAACCCCCGGGTGACCGGGGCCAATCCCCGAGTAACGGGTGCCAATCCTCGGGTGACGGGTGCGAATTCGCAGGTGTCGGGTGCCAATCCTCGCGTGACCGGCGCCAATCCCGTCATTGGTTCTGCGCGACCACCGGCGGGTACGGACGCTCCGGTTCCGTCCGCTGGACGGGCGAGCGTCCCACCATCCCCCACCCCATCCCCCAGAAGACGGCTAGGCCAGACCGCTGTGCCTCCCGGTCGGGCATCCGTACCGCCTCGCCGTGAGCCCAGCGATATGGAGCGGGACGTCAATCCGCCGGAGCAGGGCGACGAATACCCTCGCCGTCCCAACTTCCGCAGGCGGCCTCACCCGCCGCATGACCCCCGGTGACGGGCTGTCTGGGTACGCGGGCGCAGAGGATCCTCACCCGCGTACCCGGGCGTGCCGGGGCCGGACCTCCGCGAGCCGCAGGCAGGCCGGGCATACCCGGAGGCGGAACACACCCAGGTCGCACAGTGGTCGGACGCCCGTGTTCTGAGGCGTCAGAGCCGTCGCCAAGAGGCGGGGAAAGGCAGGGAACCGAGACAGGGCCACCCGGGGGCCCTCACCGGCCGGAGCGCTCAGATACGACGCAGTACAGAGACGACCTTGCCCAAAATCGTCGCGTTGTCCCCGGGGATGGGGTCGTACACAGGGTTGTGCGGCACCAGCCAAACGCGTTTGTCCCGGACCCGATAGGTCTTGATCGTCGCCTCTCCGTCGATCATCGCGGCCACGATGTCCTCGTTGTCAGCGACGGGTTGCTGCCGGACCACCACCCAGTCGCCGTCACAGATCGCCGCGCCGATCATGGAGTCACCCTTGACGCGGAGCAGAAAATGCGTCCCCTCCCCGACCAGCTCGCGTGGCAGCGGGAAGACATCCTCGATCGCCTCCTCGGCCAGGATCGGCCCGCCGGCGGCGATACGCCCCACGACGGGGACATAGGTGGGACGGGGCCGTGACTGGCTGCCGGTGATGTCGTTGCCTTCCCCGGGCACTCCCAAAGGGCGGACCTCGACCGCACGGGAACGGTTGGCGTCCTTACGGAGATACCCCTTACGCTCCAGGACCTTGAGCTGGTAGGCCACGCTGGACGCGGAGGCCAACCCCACCGCTTCACCGATCTCACGGACACTCGGCGGGTACCCTCGCTGCTCGACCGACTCGCGAATGAAGCGCACGATTTGGGCTTGCCGGATGGTCAGATCCCCCGGTACTCCCGGTGACGGGGACGCCCCCGGGTTCGTCAGCGCCTTCTCGCGGCGCGCGGTGGAACCACCGGTCCGGGACCGGCGGACCCCGGCGCGGTCGTCGGTCGCCACGTCGGTCCTCCTCAAATCGAGCGTCTAACCGGGTGTGCCTGGCGGCTTATCCGGTCACTGGTGTAGGCCCGCTCATCAGCGAGCCCTCGGGCCGCGTTTCGGCCGTTCTCTCCGCTCGTGCGGTAAAGAACGGTCTTGCCAGGTGTGCACAGTAGCCGCGCACGCCGTACGTACATGCACAGTAGTCGGATCATGACCCGTGATCAAACACCTGTTCGAAGTGGTGTGTTGTGTCTGCTCGCTTTCCCCTCCGGAATCTGATAGATGTCGTACATGCGTTCGATCGAACGGCCGTTCGATAGGGGGTACACCATGGGCGCTTCGATCGACACATCAGGGCGCAGCAGGCGGCGCACGACCGGTACGCGCGGCAGGCGGGGGCACCTTCGGCTGGTTCAGGAGTGGGAGCGCGCATCCGACGTGATGGCCGAGATGGCGCTGGTATCCCACCCCGCCCGTGCCGTGCCCAGGGGGACGACGCGGGCGGCAACGAGGACGCGGGCGGTGGTGCAGCCGCGACCGACGGATGAACGGCGTCCGGTCCGGGGCCGGCGTCCCCAGCGCTCATCTGCCCGCAGGAAAAAGCGCGCCCCTATCCGGCTGACCCGGCGCGGGCGCGCCGTGCTGTTCACCGTGGTGCTGCTTGTGGCCAACGCTCTGCTCGGGGTGGGGTCTACCGCGGAACGGTCCGCCGGTTCGTCATCGCATCCGGTGGCGCCAGAGGTGTCCGCGGCGTATCCGGCGCTGACGGTGCCGCACCCTTGGGAGGACTATCACCCACTCCAGAGCGCGCGGTACGCGCCCGCTGAGGTCCCTTTACTGGGCCTGTGACGCGAGGGATGAGGCTCGGGAAAGCGATGTCCCGATAGGAGATGACGCCCTCAGCGGTGAGAGGACTCGGTGTCGTCGACGGGTGGCCGATGGGTGGCGGTGACGCCGAACGCGCGCTTACCGCTGTCGGGATCCGAATAGACGTGTCTAACGCTCTATCACATCGGGCGCCGCGGGTACCCGGTTCTCGTGGATCATGCGACCAACGCCACGCAGTGGCGGGGCTGAGTTGCAAGATCCGGATCTGGGGAATAGCGTCAACGGCACAACATCTTGTGGTGACAGCCGTGTAAGTTATCCACAGGTTGGGCTGGTTGTCCACAGGGTCATCCACAGACCCCGGCCGCCGGACCACTTCGTGGAGCTATAGCGGGCCCGCAAGCGCGCTTATCAGGCGCGTGCTGCCGCTTGCCCGCGGCCAGGGGTCGCCGCAGTCCAGACGACGCCGAGAAGGGAGAGTGCGGCATGCGATGCCCGTACTGCCGGCATCCCGACTCCAGGGTGGTCGACTCGCGGGAAGCCGAGGACGGCCAGATCATCCGGCGGCGTCGGGCGTGTCAGGCGTGTACCCGACGGTTCACCACCGTCGAAGAAGCGGTCCTGGCCGTGGTGAAACGCAGCGGCGTCACAGAACCCTTCAGCCGAGAGAAGATCATCGCGGGGGTTCGTAAAGCCTGCCAGGGACGACCGGTTGATGACGATGCCATCGCCTTGCTCGCACAACGAGTAGAAGAGACCGTCCGGGCCCGAGGAGCGGCTGAGATCCCCAGTCACGAGGTCGGGCTGGCGATCCTCGGGCCGCTGCGGGAATTGGACGAGGTCGCGTATTTGCGATTCGCCAGTGTTTATCGGTCCTTCGAGTCCCTCGAAGACTTCGAGCGGGAGATTCAAGCCTTGCGCGCCGCCAAGCAGAACGAAGACGGCGGCGGTGACCCGGCACATAACGGCAGGGTCGGCACCGCCAAGAGCTGAGCAGAAGACGTGAGCGCCGGTACGCCGGTGCGTCGGTCCTCAGGCGGGCCCATCGACGAACGTCGCCACGCCGTGCACGGACCCGGTGAGCGACCGGGGGCTAACCCGTGCCTTAGGACGGGACACAACCGAAAAACCGGCATAAGTCGATAAACGGGGTATCCAGTCCGAAAGCAATGCCGGACTGGACGAAGACAGAGGGGGAAGCACCATGACCGAGGCCGTGGGAACCGCGTCCGACACGGCAACCGGGGATGACGAGACAGCCCGCTCTAGCACCGTAAAAGGGCGTAAGGATTCAGGTACCAAACGCGGTAAGGGGATCCGGGTCAACCGGGTGTGGACCACCGAGGGGATCCACCCCTATGACCAGGTCACCTGGGAACGCCGCGACGTGGTGATGACCAACTGGCGGGACGGCTCGGTCAGCTTCGAGCAGCGGGGCGTGGAGTTCCCTAGTTTCTGGAGCATCAACGCCACCAACATCGTCACGTCCAAGTACTTCCGGGGCGCGGTCGGCACCCCGCAGCGGGAGTGGAGCCTGCGGCAGCTGATCGACCGGGTGGCCAAGACCTACCGTGCGGCCGGTGAGCAGCACGGATATTTCGCCTCCCCCGCCGACGCGGAGATCTTCGAGCAAGAGCTGATCTGGATGCTGCTGCACCAGGTGTTCAGCTTCAACTCCCCGGTGTGGTTCAACGTCGGAACCACATCGCCCCAGCAGGTGTCAGCCTGCTTCATCCTCTCCGTGGATGACTCCATGGAGTCCATCCTGGACTGGTACAAGGAAGAGGGGATGATCTTCAAGGGCGGCTCCGGGGCGGGGGTGAACCTCTCCCGCATCCGCTCCTCCAAGGAGCTGCTCTCCTCCGGTGGTACCGCGTCCGGCCCGGTCAGCTTCATGCGCGGCGCCGACGCCAGCGCAGGCACCATCAAGTCCGGTGGCGCCACCCGGCGGGCCGCCAAGATGGTGATCCTGGATGTGGACCACCCCGACATCGAGGAGTTCATCGAGACCAAGGCCCGGGAGGAACACAAGATCCGCGCCCTGCGTGACGCAGGGTTCGACATGGATCTCGGCGGCGCGGACATCGTTAGCGTTCAGTACCAGAACGCCAACAACTCGGTACGCGTCTCCGACGAGTTCATGCGTGCCGTGGAGAACGACGGCACCTTCGACCTCCTGGCCCGTCTGGATGGGCGCGTCGTGGAGACCGTGCGGGCCCGCGACCTGTTCCGCAAGATGGCCCAGGCCGCCTGGGAGTGCGGCGACCCCGGAATCCAGTACGACGACACCATCAACGACTGGCACACCAGCCCAGAGGCCGGCCGGATCACCGCCAGCAACCCCTGCAGCGAGTACCTGCACCTGGACAACTCCTCCTGCAACCTGGCCTCGCTGAACCTGATGAAGTTCCTGCGGGAGGACGGGTCCTTCGACATCGAGAAGTTTGTGCGGTCGGTGGAGCTGGTCATCACCGCGATGGACATCTCCATCTGCTTCGCCGACTTCCCCACCGAGAAGATCGCCAAGACCACCCGCGCGTACCGGCAGCTCGGTATCGGGTACGCCAACCTGGGGGCCCTGCTGATGGCCTCCGGCCTGCCCTATGACTCCGACGCTGGTCGCGCGCTGGCCGCCAGCATCACCAGCCTGATGACCGCCACCGCGTACCGGCGCTCCGCCGAGCTGGCCGGCATCGTCGGACCCTACGAGGGGTACGCGCGCGACGCCGAGGCACACAAGCGGGTGATGCGCAAGCACGCCGCCGCCAACGACGCGGTCCGCCCCGCCGGAACCGTCGACGCCGCGATCCTGGCCGAGGCCACCCGCCAGTGGCGGGAGTGCCTGACGCTCGGGGAGAAGAACGGCTGGCGTAACGCCCAGGCCTCGGTGCTCGCTCCCACCGGGACCATCGGCCTGATGATGGACTGCGACACCACCGGCATCGAGCCTGACCTGGCGCTGGTCAAGTTCAAGAAGCTGGTCGGTGGCGGTTCTATGCAGATCGTCAACCAGACCGTGCCGCGCGCCCTGCGCAGCCTCGGCTACCCCGAGGAGCAGATCGAAGCGATCGTGGAGTACATCTCCGAGCACGGCCACGTGGTCAACGCCCCCGGGCTGCGCGAGGAGCACTACCCGGTGTTCGACTGCGCCATGGGGGAGCGGGCTATCCGTCCCATGGGGCACGTGCGGATGATGGCCGCGGTGCAGCCGTTCATCAGCGGTGGCATCTCCAAGACCGTGAACATGCCCGAGTCGGCCACGGTCGAGGACGTGGAGGAGATCTACTTCCAGGGCTGGAAGCTCGGTCTGAAGGCGCTGGCGATCTACCGGGACAACTGCAAGGTGGGGCAGCCGCTGTCGGCGTCGAAGCCGAAGAAGAACACCGTCGAGACCAAGACCGAGACCGTGGTCGAGTACCGCCCCACTCGCCGCCGCCTGCCCAAGTCTCGGCCCAGCAAGACCACCTCGTTCTCGGTCGGTGGCGCCGAGGGGTACATGACCGCCTCCAGCTACCCCGACAACGGCCTGGGCGAGGTCTTCCTGAAGATGTCCAAGCAGGGCTCCACGCTTGCCGGCGTGATGGACGCCTTCTCGGTGGCGCTGTCCATCGGCCTGCAGTACGGCGTCCCGCTGGAGACCTACGTCCAGAAGTTCATCAACATGCGGTTCGAGCCGGCCGGGATGACCGACGACCCCGACATCCGGATGGCCTCCTCCGTGGTGGACTACATCTTCCGGCGTCTGGCGTTGGACTTCCTGCCGTATGAGAAGCGCGCTGAGCTGGGGATCCTCACCGCCGAGGAACGAGCCGCCGAGGCCCGCGGTGAGGACCCGGCCTCGGTCCACAGCACCGAGGTGGACTTGACGGCGTTGGCCTCCTCAGCCCCGATCGAGACCAAGCCAGCCGCGACGTCCAGCCCGGCCAAGCCCGCCGCGACCCCCACCAGCGCGACACCGTCGGCTGGTGCCTCCAAGGCCGCTGGGTCGACTAAGCCCGTAGGGGCCGGTGTGGGTTCCTCCCTGGAGCTGCTGGAGAAGGTGCAAGGCAAAGCCGCCGACGCCCCGCTGTGCTTCACCTGCGGCACCAAGATGCGGCCCGCGGGGAGCTGCTACGTCTGTGAAGGCTGCGGCTCCACCAGCGGCTGCAGCTGATAGGGCCGCAGCTGGATTAAGGTCGCCGGCGGTTCGCCGCGACGGCTGACGACCTTGAGCTGATGGGCCTTGTGTGGGTGGGCACTTTGTGCGCCCACCCACACTCGCTCTTGTGCCCATCCGCATTTAAGGTCGGGTGACAGAACGCACTCGGTAACGAATCGCGTATACGGCGGTCATCATCCGCGCCGGTCGTCTATAAGATCGAGTAGTGGAATTATCCCTATTGATTAGGGTTTGTCGCGCGAATCCATAAAGCTCTCTATGGCCGGTGTGGATGAGAGGGCTGGTGAGCATAGGGAAGCCAGCGGACGACGGGATCACAGTCAGGGAGTGAGCTTAAGAGGGCGTGGCCGGCCGAGAAATGTCAGGGGTGAAGACTACGGTCGGCGGCCATGACGATGGCGATCGAACTAGCCTCATTCACCATCCACGAAGGCGCCGAGGAAACCCTGCTGGCCGAGCGCCCCGCCATGCTCAAAGCGCTTCGTGAGCGGTTCCCCGGTTGCCTCGCGGCGTACCTGGTCAAAGAAGACGACGGCACCTGGCTCGACGTGATCATCTGGCGTAGCCGTGAGGAGGCCGAGGAATCCGCCCGACTGATCAACACCATCCCGGAGTGCGTCTCCTGGTTCCGGCACATCGCCGAATCCGGCGGCCTGCGTCACGGACAGATCGTCGACTCCTGGCCGACCCCCTGACCCAGGCACGGGCGCCAGGCCCGTGATATCAGGAAGGAACTGAGCTCTCACTTGCTGAAAGTGAATCAGGGCCTTCCCTGAGCCGAAGATTGGCTGCCAAATATCGCCGGATACGCCAGAAAAATCGGTGAAGTGGCAGGCCCTGTGGCTCTAGACCATGCCCTGAACACCGCCGGATTCGGTCACAATACGGTGTGCGGCACGGCCAGGACGCAGGAGCGACGTAGGCCTGCTTACCGTTTTGAAGGCAACGCCCTAGCCGATTTAGGCGTTGGGATCTCGCAACCCGACGCAGTCGTGTTCCCAGAACGTCGCCGCGTACACCAGTGTCCCGGTCATCCAAGGCTCGCACGCCGACAGCCGTACGACCTGGAACGCCGCTTCAGGAATACGCAGCGAAGGACGCCGGAAACCGAGTTCACCGCCCGCTGTGAAACCGAACCGTCGGTAGTAGGCGGGGTCGCCTTCGAGGAACACCAGCGGAACGCCCCGCTGGTCCATCGCTTCCAAGCCGCGTCGCACAAGCGCTGAGCCGATGCCTCGGCGCTGCCATTCGGGCAGCACAGCAAGCGGGCTTAACACCTGCACCTGCACCAGGCGTCGGGGCGCATCCAGCAGGCTGCGGGAGAACATCACGTGTCCGACGATCGTGTCCGCATCTTCTGCCACCAGCGCGAACGCTTCAGGGTCATCTCGCCGTAGCGCCTCAGTCAGAGGAGCGACAACCTTCCCGTGATGACCGAAGGCGCGCAGGTGCAGATCGAATACCGCGGCGTGATCCTCGGCTCGCTCTTCCCGAATTTGCACGGTATTCATAGGCATCGATTCCGCAGTTCGGTTTTGGTCTGTTTGATTAGGTTATGGTCCACGTGGTGTGTCTTACTTGCGTATGGATTGATGACGCGCCGATGATACGGTCGAGAGATTCGTTGATGGTGGGATTTTTCGCTGGTGAGACGCCGCACGGCGCGGAGGACGACGAGGCCGGGTACCCAGGTAGGCGGCGCGAGGGTACGCGTGGTGGCCGCTTCCTCGTCATCGTGTTCGTCATCGTGAGACGCTGAGGAGCGAGGCGTACGGTCTGTCGCCCTCTAGGAATGGCCATCGCCATGGTTGAGCGCGTCGGCGCCTGAGTCGTCCCGACAGGTGTGTGTCGTATAGAGCCGTATAGATATGTCGTTCGTTCAGGGTGAGAATGCGCAGGTCTTGGCTGCTGCGCGGAGAGGCTGGTGCTCTGGGGCAGCGGAATTCGTCGTCATGCTAAGCGTGAACAGAATATCCTGTCCTTCGAAATTCAGGAGATGATATGAGGGAATAAGGACCGGAAAGGGGAGGAACCGTCGGTCCGGTGGGGCGGCGACGGCTCCAAATTCAATGTTGACGCGTGGAGAAATCTGACTGTCAGACGCGTTCTAGGATCACCACGGGGATCTCTCGCTCGGTCTTGTTCTGATAATCCCGGTACGTGGGGAATATCTCGCTCATCATGGTCCACAGCGCGGGCCGCTCCTCCGGCGTGGCGGTCCGGGCCCGGGCGGTGAAGTGGTCGGCCCCGACCTGAACCTGCACCTCAGGGTTGGCCTTCAAGTTCAGGTACCAGTTGGGGTGATGAGGTGAGCCTCCGTTGGAGGCCACCACGATGTAACGGTCACCGTCCTGGCCGTAGATCAGCGCGGTTCTACGCAGGATGCCGGTTTTACGGCCCCGCGTAGTGATCAACAAAGTGTTCAGGCCGTAGTACTGGTGCCCGTCCGCGCCGTCGCTGTCGACGTACCGCTTGATGTGCGAGGCGACCCAACCGGTCGGGCTGTCCGTGATCACTTCCTGGGTTGGCATGTCTCCTCCTGGCTGCTCCTGACCGAACTGATATATGGCGCACAGTGCATATATGACTTTGCTGTGGAAGTGGTGGGAATAGTGGTCTGATTACCCATCTAACCGTGCGCTATGAGTCGACGGTTGGTATGTCGGGGAGAAAAGCGCAGGACAAGGATCGCCAGCGGCGGCGCCCTCCACAGCGGCGCCACCGCGTGGCCGGCCGTACGGATCGTCGCGGGAGTCGCGGATTAGCGCGCTGAAGGGATCAGCCAGGCGGGGAAAGGCTCGCGGGCGTCAAGCCAGGAGTGGGGGATGCCGGTGACTCCTGGCACGTCACCGATGCCGGTGTGGGCGGCGACGATCCCGCCAACGATCGCGGCGGTGGTGTCGGCGTCACCGCCCGCCGCCGCGCAACATGAGATCGCGGACGGGTAGTCGGTGAGATGGGTGGCGGCCACCCACACCGCGAAGGGCACCGTGTCCTGGGCGGTTACCTGGGAGCCGTTCCCTAACGCCCGCACCGCCTCCGGGAGAGAGCAGCCGAGCAGGTCACGGGCCCGGGACAGCGCCTGGTGAACCTCTGTCCCGGTGAGGGCGGGATGCTCCGTGACCCGGTCCAGGAGCCACGCCGGGTCGGGGTGGCGGCCTTCCAGCCGTGTCGCCGCCGCGTACGCCGCTGCGAGCGCGACCGCGACACCGCCGGCGACCCCCTCGGGGTGCTGGTGGGTCACCCGGGCGGAGCGGAGGGCGTGCTCAACAGCGCGGTCCAGGTCATCGGCGAAGAAGGCGCCTAATGGGGCGATCCGCATCGCGGCGCCGTTGCCGTAGGAGCCGACGCCACCGAAAACGGCCTGGGCGGCGTGGTCCCACCCCACACCGTTACGGATCTGTCGGAGCACTCTGGTCGCGCCCGGTCCGTAGGAACGCCGGGGGTCGCACCGGTCGGCGAACTGCCGCGCGAGCAGGTCCGGGTCGATGCCACCTTGGTGGTGCAGCATGTCGACGATGCTGCAGGCCATCTCGGTGTCGTCGGTCCAGGACCACGGGGTGGCCGGCAGTGGGCCGGCTGTCAGATCAGGGACGGAATCCGGTGGGGGAAGGTCGGCTGTCAGGAAGTGATTTCCCAATGCGTCGCCGACGGACAGGCCGTTGAGGGAGTCGTACGCGAGATTGAGGCGCTGCTGTGCGGTAAGGGTGGCAGACATCCCTTCCATCATCTACCACCCGCCTGATCAGACAGGTGACCTGCGTACCCGTCACTTCCCCACGATCGTGCCGGTGTGGCGGCGGCTTTGGGCTGCTCCTCGAAATAGTTGAAGCAGCTGTTGAAGCAGTTATTGACCGGCCCGCCGTCGGTGGCGTGGGACGCGACGGCGGGCCGGAGTCGGGTGGTAGGCGGTCAGCTGGAGGGCTGTTGTTAGCTCTGTCAGGTGTTAGCTCTGTCAGGCGCGGATCACCCAGAAGGCTTCGGACACCACCGTGCCGGTAGGAAGCGCGTCGATACGGCGGGAGTTGTTGGGGAGCAGGGCGGCCGCCTGTTCCTCGGTCAAAAGGGCCGCGGCGAGCCCGAACGCGTCCCCGATATACCGTTCGCTCGAGCCGCCGAACGACACGTTTTGGCAGGTCCAGTGGCCGTCGCTGGCGTGTTGGCAGGGGCCGAACAGATATAGCCGGTTGGAGTGGTAGAGCACCACATAGGGCACGGTGTCGGCGGGGAGGTTCTCGGCCTGGACCCGCACGTCCTGTCGCTGAGACACCTCGCTGTTAGGCAGCGGATCGATCACCCGCAGGACCAGAGTGTCGGAAGCGGTGGAGCTCGACGTGGCGGCGGGTGGCGCCGGGGGCGGGGT